>Freddie_p2__coassemble_12892_pt1 | contig 2234 bp, 1 predicted proteins | sample Freddie_p2__metabat2_high_PE_021 | metagenome-assembled genome bin Freddie_p2 | reverse complement strand
TATGTACTATCTTTGGCTAGGACTGGGATTCCACGGAAGTTTTAAACTGCGCCTGTTTTGGACTGCAAAGTTCTGAACAATGAAGATTTAATGAAATATGGGGTAGGTGGGATGAATACTTTTCTCTTGATAAGAAGCAAAGGCTTTAGTTGATTAATAATTCAGCTAACGCCTATATATATAAGAATATGGGGTAGATGGGATGAATACGTTACGTTGGTGCCGACATTCTAACTGCTGCTGGCTACAATTGTATTATTTGTAGCAACTCGTAAAAAAAATCAGGAAGGAAACGTACATGTTTCCTTCCTGATAATTCTTTTTTTATCAATACTGAATTTATTTGCCGGTCAAACGGAGGTTCTTGTTCCATTTAACTGCAGGCAATTTACCTTCCTGCGAAAGCGTTTTGAGCACCGTCGAACGAGTTTTGAGAGTTGACGATGTGGTAGCGTTCGGAGCATAAGGTATAGCTACAGTGTTCTTGGCGTTAGGCGTGAATTCTACTTTGTTCATGCTGCCCCATTTTTCTTCATTGTTCAAACCGGCAGCAAGTGCAACGGCTGCTACACCCGGATTAATTTGATATTCGTTTTCAAAAGTTTCGTACTGCCACCAGTTAGCCATGTTGGGTTCGGGAGCTTCTTGCTTCACAATTTCTTCCCAATAAGCGGGGTCTTCGTCATATTGCGACTTCAAGGTAACTACGGTGCGATACTTCTTGGTTTGGTCATTAGGCACGTAAACAATGGTTTGGCCATAAAGTTGCTGGCCGTCCCAGTCCGAAAGTTTATAGTCACCAAGTTGAATTTCAACCTTGGCTTCACCGCTGCCGCCGTGTGTAAGTGTGCGCAGGTTGTAGATTTGATGGTCGGCATTGACGCCATATTTGTCCCAGGCCAGGATGTAAACTTCCTGCTCTTCGCCCGGTTGCATGTTTTTCCACGTAAAGCTACCTTCTTTGTCGAATTTCTTGCCCCAGCCTTTTACCATATCGCCAATATTGGCAAATCCAAACATCGGAGCCATTTGCTTGTATTGTTCTTCAAGTATGCCCTTTTTGTCTGCAAGTACGGCGTAGCCTGCTACATCTGCACTGGGAGTAAACTTCAACGTATATTCAAATTTCTGAACGTCAACCTCAGTTACCTTAACAGTGGGGTCGCCGGTAAATTTAGGCTTGTAGGTCGTAAATTCTGCACGCGATACACCACACAAGGTGTAGTATTGGTCAATACCTACAGTAAAGGCTACATAGTCTGTACCGGGCTTCAAATCGGTTGTCTGAATTTCACCGGCAGTAAAGTCTTGCTGATAAATTTCTCCGGTGTTCTTATCTACATAGTTGGCAATTGCTACATCACTCGTAAGCATGTTGGCAACTGTTGCGGGTACTACAGCAAACTTAAATGCCGGGCAATCCGAGGTACGCGTAACGGTAAATTTAATTTTATCTTCGTTTACTTCGAGCACTTTGATGTCTGCTTGAACCTTGCCTTCAATCCGGCGGAACATTACACTGTCAATGTGTTCGGCCAAATAGCCTTTTACATTGTTTGCCTTGTCGTAAATAACCAAACGCTCTTGGCTTTCCTGGGCAAAGAGGCTGCTTCCCATCATCAGCCCCAAACAGAGGGTAAGAATTTTCTTCATAGGGATATTTTTATAGAGTTTTGTTTTGGTATTTCTGAGTATTTGGTGTTTGTACCTATATAGATGAAGCATGAACCTCTTTAAGGAGCTAGGCAAGTGCTTGAATTGATTTATAGGCCATATATTGCAGCTACATCATCAGATAAGCAGCATTTTACACCTTTGATGCTCGCAAAGGTAAATATATAAATCGAAAAAAATAGCTTTTCTCTAAAAAAATATACCGCATGGTTCCTTTTTGTGTAAATGGCAAACTTTTTGCCCAAGTATCTTGGGTGTACTTTTTCGGTGTTATCTTATTTATATATAAGGGTCTGCTGTGTCAGTAGACTTATTTGTAAATATACAGTTGGCTAGGCTATAATCATGGGTACTTGATGTTTCGTTGATTTTTATTCTCTTGCATCCGTTTTTGACTTTCTTGTTGCAGTCCCCAGTGAGTTCTTAAAATCGGTTTCGGCTATAAGTATTTCTTGTTGAACCTTTCTTCGGCTCTTCTAGGCTATCCGGCAGTTCTTGTAGCGTATGTAAAAAGCTGTACCCCGTATGTAAAAAGTCATACACCAATTAGAGAAACATGT
>Freddie_p2__coassemble_12132_pt1 | contig 2370 bp, 2 predicted proteins | sample Freddie_p2__metabat2_high_PE_021 | metagenome-assembled genome bin Freddie_p2 | reverse complement strand
CGGTCGCTCCTTTAGAATTTTCGGTCGCTCCATCCGTTGGCTCCACCGCCCCGCAGACGATTAACGAAGGCTGCACACACCCCGACGCATACCCTCCACGAAAGTTGCAAAAGTTTATATTTATTTAGCTGTAGCCAATAAGTGCTTCTTTTTGCTTACAAAACACAAAATGCACATTCCGCTTAACTTTGCAACAAGCAGGCTGCCTGCCACCAGATGCTACATAGCCCAAGCACTCAAAATACAGAAGCCGGCCACATTAAAGCAACCCAAAGTTTTTGCAAACAACGAGAAAGCCTTAACTTTGTAAGCCACGTGTCGAAACTGCGGCATCCACTCAACTCAAAAAACATTACATGACTCAGCATACCACCATCTGCGCCATAGCCACTCCAGCCGGAGGGGCCATTGGCATTGTAAGGGTTTCGGGCCCCGAAGCCATCCGCATAGCCCAACACATTTTTGAACCTGCCGGCTCGCAACAACTGGAGCAAAAGGCGGGCGGCACACTGAGCTTTGGCCGCATCACCGACCCTCACACCCGCGAGGTGGTCGACGAGGTTCTAGTCAGCCTGTTTCGTGCCCCGCACTCATATACCGGCGAGGACAGCGTCGAAATTTCATGCCACGGCTCGCACTACATTCTGAGCCGCGTGGTGCAACTGCTTATTGAGCAGGGATGTACCCTGGCACGACCGGGCGAATACACACAGCGGGCCTTTCTGAACGGAAAAATGGACTTGAGCCAGGCCGAAGCCGTGGCCGACCTGATAGCATCGAGCACTGCCGCTAACCACCGTATGGCCATACAGCAACTGCGCGGAGGATTTAGCAACGAACTGCGTGGCCTGCGCGACAAACTGCTGCATCTAACCTCGCTCATGGAACTTGAACTTGACTTTTCGGACCACGAAGACCTGGAGTTTGCACCTCGCACCGAACTGCTCGAACTTGCCACCCACATCCGTCAGCGCATCACCCGCCTTAGCCAATCGTTCCGCTTAGGCAATGCACTCAAACGAGGCTTGCCTATAGCTCTGATTGGCGAAACCAATGCCGGTAAATCAACACTGCTCAATGCCCTGCTGGGCGAGCAACGGGCACTGGTAAGCAATATTCACGGCACCACGCGCGACACTGTTGAAGAAACGCTCGTGGTGGGCGATACCCTGGTACGCTTGATCGACACTGCCGGCATACGCAACACCGACGACCTAGTTGAACAATTAGGCATTGCCCGTACCTACGACAAAATGGACGAGGCCGAACTCGTACTCTGGCTCATTGATGCCACACAGGCCGAAGTTCAATATACGGCCCTGCTGCCCGAGGTGCAAGCACACAGCCGCAATGTCATCCTGCTGCTCAACAAGGCCGACCTGCTTACTCCCGAAACACGCCAGACATTGCTGCACAGCTTTGAAACTCGCTGTGGTATCGCTCCCACCCCCAACCACACAGCTAACTCAACCGATATCGAGCTAATTGAAGAAAACAAACTCAACGAAACGACTAAGTTTGAAGAAAGCCTCAACGAAAAGTCCGAAACTACCAAACATACAAATGCACAAATTACTGCCGTGCAATGCCTCAGCGCCCGCAACGAAGCCGATGTTGACCACCTGCGCACCTTATTGGCCACACATCTGCAAACCATGCAATCAGCCCTGGGCGAACCCGGCGACACCATCGTAAGCAATGCCCGCCACTACGAGGCCCTCCTCCTGGCTCAAGAATCAATAGACCGCGTTATAGCCGGCCTGCAATCCGGCCTCTCCGGCGATTTTGTCAGTCAGGACTTGCGCGAATGCATTCACCACCTCAGCGACATCATTGGCGAAGTCAGCACCGACGCTGTCCTCCACAACATCTTCAAACACTTTTGCATCGGCAAGTAACCGGCAGTTAAAGATAAGTTTTAATAAGTATCAACAAGCAGTAAAGGCGCTCATTTTGAGTGCCTTTTATTGTATCCACACGTCCCCTTCTTCATAGGTAGAACCCGTTTCTACCTGTTTTTTGCCCCTTTTTTGAACCACATTTGCTGCACGTCCACCTTCTTCGTCATGTCGCTCTGCGGAGGGAGTGGATGATGTATACAAGGGTATACAAAGATATACGATGTCATGCATCTCAGGCGAATTTTTTATACGAATCCATCGATATTTTTGTCCGAATGAATCAGTCGACTCATCTTTCATTCACTGACAATCAAAGCTGTAGGAACGAAGGATAAAAGGTAAAGACTTTTTTAACAATCATATCAGTTTCGGTAACTATTTAGCGGTAGGTCATTGACAACAAACAGCTACAACTAACCCGTTGGCGGAATTAATTTAGTGCATACTTAATTCTGCCGATGGACTTATT
>Freddie_p2__coassemble_8079_pt1 | contig 3560 bp, 2 predicted proteins | sample Freddie_p2__metabat2_high_PE_021 | metagenome-assembled genome bin Freddie_p2 | reverse complement strand
GGATGAATACAATAATTCAGATATCCATCCAAACAAAGTGGTGTGGTATGCCACAGCCTTTATACTGGTGGTAGCGATGGGGAGTTTTTTATTTCGAGTGGACGACACCCATTTAATTTCCTTACTGTTTCTTGTAGGTGGGCTGATGACACTCCGTGTTTTACCTTTCGGTCGATGGAGTATTTTGGACGTTTGTGTTGGCATAATTACACTATACAACTTGGTGTCCTGCTTTTATGCAGATTGTCCCTTATCTGCCATACGTGTTTCGCTTTACTCCCTATATGCACTGGTGGCATATCTTGCGTTCCGCCAGATTCTGTCGTGGCAATCTGCGGAATGTGTTGTCCGTTCTGGCGGTGACGTGCTGACAGGAATTGCTGTAATACTAGCCATACTGTCCTTCTTTGTGTTTCGGAGTTCTGTGCTGAGAGTTCGTTTTGAAGATACCTATCATTTCCGCTTTCTATTTCGACCGCTGGGATATATTACCAATGTATGGTCGGAAATACTCTTGCTTATTTTGGGGTGGGTGTGTCTTTCGCTTCGGCGTTATGCAATGGTTTTAGTAACTCTCACGTTTACAGCTATTTTTCTGTCCTTTTCCCGTGGGGCCTACATCGCTTCGGGCATTTTTCTTATTGGTAGTATGGCTGTAATGCGTAAAGCGGACAAATTTCGTGTTCTCTTTGCGGCGTTGATTGCATTGGTTCTGGTTACGGTGTGTTGTCCGAAAGAGTTTCGGACAACTTTGACAATGAACAGTACCCTTTCGCTGCAACATAGCACAGAAAGCCGGGTGCAAGGTACGGAAGCGGCCTGGACAGTGTTCAAAGAACAGCAGCTGGATGGGTACGGCAATGGTAACTATATGTATGCACTTGATACCGCGACAGGGCAGGACAGCACGAAACCATTCACTTCGATGGCACCGAACACGTTGGCACGGCTGCTGGTAGAAAAGGGAATAGCTGGAATGTCTCTTTATGCCATACTTTTCCTTGCCGTAGTCCGTGTCGTATGGCAACGGCGCAAGCGGCGGGAAAGCCGTATCATCGGTTGTACGCTGCTTGCCTTGTTAACTAAGGATATGAGCCAGTCTGCATGGGAGGAAATACCTTTCCTCATGCTGATGACATATCTGCTTCTCGCTTATCTGCAAAGGGAAGAGGAAGAAGAACTGAAACGAATCCCGTTTTCGGCAAGTAACTATGTGGTAGCAGGACTTGCGCTGACTGCTGTGCTGGGGTGGAATGTTCCGGCTGTGTTACAGGTAGTTGAACCTACAGAAACTTATTTGGAACGGAAGGATTACCGAAAGGCTTGGATGCGGCATCCCAAAGATGTGCAGCTTTATTACTTGTACGCATCCCGAATACTTTTGAAAGAGAATCCGATAGAGGCGGATAGTGTATTGCGGAAACTGGCGACAGACTTTCCCCGAAATAGCTTGTATCTTCGTGCTTATGCCGGAAGGTGCTATGCCAACGGCAACAAGGAAACCGCCTGCCGGATGATGGCGGAAGCCATTCGCTATACTCCTCGTTTGCTGGACGACGAGTGGATGCACTGCTGGAAGCAAACTGACAGTATTTTCCATGCGAATGTAGTGCAGAAGGCATTGGAGGATAAGCCCCTCGATGGTGCTTCGGCTTTAGACTATGCACGCTATGGGTATGTGGCTCATTGGGCAGGAGATACGCTCACGGCAAATACTTACTTGAGAGAGGCGGTGAGGATATTACCGAATCTTACGACCCCATATCTGCTGTTGGGAGAATATGAAAAATACAAGTTACTGATGTATGGCGCTTTCTATGCTGACTTGAAGCAAGCACCGCTTCCAGAATATCTTCCGGTAAATGAAGACTTTTTACTGGAAAAACAGGTTGACGTAAAGGTCAGAAACTGGTATAGGCTATGGTAAAACGCCCTAATAAAATGATAGATTGTTACGAATAAATAGAGAAAAGGTTTCGTATTTTGAAATAACGGCATATCTTCACGGCATTACAAACATAAATATTCTGACATAAAAAAGCTAAGTATTGCCTTACTCATGCTGCTGGGGGTAGTCATGGGTTTTGCGCAGTATCCGCGGACTACTTTCCAAGTGCCGGAGTGTATATTCAAGATGGCCGGGTCAAGATATCCGGAAAATAGGACGGAGGATGCCTGTTCCCTTAATAAGGATTTGTTTAAACACGTCAGCAATGTAGGTCAGTAATCGTATCTGACGAATGGAATTGCAGCAATGCGAAAAGTAATACGTGAAACACCCCGGTCGGTTATGCTTTGTGCAGCATCGGCCGGGGTGCTGGATGATAACGGGTGGATGTTCCGTTTATAAGGCTGTATGAGAGCGGTTTGTGGCTTTATTTTCCCGATATCTTCCCCAGTGTTAAGGCGTTGGATAAGTTGCCGCGAGAGTAGTTGCAATGTTTATGCTGGTTTTGAAATTCTATACCCTCTTGATTTTTCAATGGTTCTTTGGATGCTCCAACGACTTTTTTACATCCGACTTTCAGTCTGTCAGAAACGTGTGTATGCGTTTAAACACCTGAAACGTTCATCAAAACTTTTGATGGCAAGGCAACCGCTTTCAAGCAACAAGGGCCGGACTGCGTTGGCAAGCCGGCCCTTGTTGGGGGAGAAAATGGTTGTTTGTAATAAACTTCGGTGGTATGCGGTACGTACAGCCTCATCAGGATATGGTGTCCGCTGTCAATTGCTGGTCAGTGAGCGGGGTGAGGCATGGCTGTAGTCCGCATTAAAGCGTTTAGCGGATGGCCGAAAGCATGTTGGCCAGGCCGTCGGCCGCCTGTTGCAGCGGTTTAGCCACCATACCCTTCATAAACATATTGACCTCGGCACCAACCGTAACCCGCATTTTACATTCACAAGTTTCGTAGGGCAGGAGTTGAATCCATACATAGAGTTGAACGGGTGCGCCCTCGGAGGCTAATTTAATGCACTTGGGTTCGTCGCGTTCAACAATGCGTAAGGTAATATTGCCTAATGGCGAACTGATCTGCATGGAGTCGGAATCGAAGGTCATGCCTTCGGCATATTTTTGCAGTTCAGCCATTTTGTCAGCCGGAACTTGTTCAGCCAGTTTGCTTTGCACCTCGGGTGAGTTGAGGCGTTCTTTAAGCACACTCAGATTATTCAAATCGGCTAAACGGTTATATACAGTTGTTTGTTCCAGTGGAATGTATTTAATTTCGCTTTCGTATTTAGCTAACGACATAGCAGGATGGGGTTAGTTGGGGATTATACTATTAATTTGTTTGAAAGAGGAGTCTTTCTTATTGCAAAGATAGTGAAAGGTGAGCGAAGTAGCAAATCCGAAAGCTTGCTTTCAAGGATTTGCTACTTCCGAACCGCCTCCTATCTTATTTAAAGATAGTGAAAGAGATAAAAGGTAAAAAAAGTCGCAGACGGGATAATCTGTGTTAATCAGATTCTATAATTGTGTCACTTCTTCTTCAGACAATCCAGTTGCTGCACAAATCAGTTCAATAGCAGTTCCTGATGATTTTAAGATACGTGCAACCGCT
>Freddie_p2__coassemble_7692_pt1 | contig 3726 bp, 2 predicted proteins | sample Freddie_p2__metabat2_high_PE_021 | metagenome-assembled genome bin Freddie_p2 | reverse complement strand
TCTATAGGAAAAGGTACATCATCGAAAGGACAAATGCATGGATGGACTCGTTTCGTAGTGTACTTGTCAGACATGACACAACATTGACAAGTTGGGAAGCGTGGAACTACATCGTTTTTGCCGTTCTGCTCCTAAGGAAGTGTTAAGCATTCATTAGTTTAGATGACTTCAAAATGTTAGAATATAAAACACACAAAATGACAAAACTGTAGCTATTTTGTATAAAAGCTACAGTTTGTTTAAAAAAAAGAAGAACATTATTTTGATTGTCTAATTTAATAAGTATATTTGCGGTATAACAAAACAAAATATTGCTATTGCGTAGCAAAATGCTGTTCATCCGCTTTGCTTAATCTTTCAAGGCCATGTTCAGCGTTGTGAGAAAGTAGTTATTCCCTAACATTTAAAAATTTCGAGCTATGAAAAAAAACTGAGTTTATTTATTCATTTATTGTAGTCTTTAGTGAATTATTTGTTTACACTTATAATTTGCGAAGATTTTCTAGATGACCATCATCCTACATTGAGAGCAAAAACTTTTTATATGATTACATCAAAACTAATACAGTATGGATAATAAAACAAATAAACGAAATCTTAGAGCGTCGATATACCATCTTTCGATTTTGCTTCTGACTATTGTCTTTCTATTATCTGGATGCTCTAATGAAATGTCAGATTTATCATTGCTTGATGGTAACACCATCTCAAAACCCATCAATAATGATAGCCATATTAATAAAAAGGATGCCATAGCTATTGCAAATAGTGTCCTTCATAAGAAAGAGACTCGCAGCGAAATCCCAAATTTTCCAATATTTGAATATGTCATAAGTGAAGTACAAACTCGTGGTACCTCCGCAGCCGACACTTTGGCATATATTTTAAATTATCCTAATAATGAAGGGTTCGTCATTGTTTCTACAGATAGACGTGTATACCCGGTTCTTGGCTTTGCTAATAAGGGTAATTTCAGTTTCAAAAATGACAATGCTAAAACAAATTTCATTGACAACATTGAAAATTATATTGCACATACGACATCAAACACTCTATACAATGTAAAAGATAACGATTTTGATGGATGCTATACCGTCGATCCTATGGTACAAATATCTCTAAGCCAAAAATCTCCTTGGGATAAATATGTAATTCAAGAACATCCTAATTGTCCTGTTGGATGCGTTGCTGTTGCTACAGCCCTAGTAATGAGCCACTCAAAATATCAGATAAATTATCACAATTCCACGTTCCATCTAAAATCTATAATTACAGCAATTAGCAATGGACCTAATAGTACCAATCAAAATACACAAAATCGAATTATAGGGGGCTATCCCCCTAATCAGCCGACATATACTTATGAGGAAGCTGTTGATTCTATGGCTAAAATATTGTATTGGATTGGAAAGGATGTCAACATGCGTTATGCTCCGGGAGGAAGCGGAGCCGTTAGCGCTGACGCATACCAATTATGCAAGTCTTTAAATTTCTTGATTCCTTCTGGATATGCAGCATTTGATATCAAGAAAATAACCCAGTATCTCAAGGATAATCACATCGTTTATCTAAGGGGATCTGATATCAATGGGAATGGTGGACATGCCTGGGTTAGTGATGCATGCTACTTCTGCGTTGATACTAATGACAATACTCAAATATTAGAAACCTATATTCACTGCGATTGGGGCTGGGGTGGCAGTTGTAATGGATATTATTCAGGATCGGTGTTTGAGGCATCTGCTTATAAATTCAAACCTGGCAACTATTTTGCCATTAAAAGAGAATGGAAATGAAAACAAAAAGTTTCTTTATACTGATGCTCATCTTCATCCCGCTCTTAATGAATAGTCAAAACTATTTTACTGACGGAATGCGATGGCGTACACAAATTTCTGGAACTCATAAACCGGAAATTGTTACCTTAATAGAAGTTGTAACAATAGAAAAGACTATGAACGATAACTGCTTTTACATGTATCGTTCTTACGAAAATGCCCCCCATAACAAGGAGCTTATAGCCTTGATTAAAACAGAAGAATCAAAGGTTTACTTTCAACTTGAGAAGTCAAATTCTTCTGAATGGTATCTTCTATATGATTTTAATCTTAAACCCGGAGACGGGTGCTTCGTTTATAGCCCGTTTACATCCTATCAGAACTCTACACCCTATAAAACCTATGTTAAGTGCATCGGCATAGAAGAGAATTTTGAACACAAGGACTGGCGTTTATTACAATTAGAAGAATACCAAGATGCCTCGTGCTCTAAGCTTATCGGAAATGGAACTTGGATAAAAGGGATATCATCTCTTAATGGAGTTTTATATAATAATCGATTTGGGGTTGATGGAGTCAACAGTTTACTATTAGACGTTTCTGACAATAATAAAATTATCTACTCACACCAACAAACCGCAATTTCAGAATTAACCGACACCCTCATTCCTAATATCAGGATACAGGGCTTAGATGTTTATATCTCGGTCGACGGAAATATTAAGGGTTCATTGTATGCTCAAAATGGTGTACATTTAGGTAATTACATGTTCAATCAAACTCCAACACATGTAAAATTATCAAGTAAAGGAGTATATGTTCTACAACTTGAAAATAAATCCGTAAAAATATTAGTCCCTTAATTATCCTTTTTATGGAATATCACAATTGGGGGTTATCTGAAGGTTAACTATCGGTGGAACTGACGATTCATGTACCCTAGCTGGGTTGAACTACACCGGTTTAAGTAAAAGAATTGTCTATTTCAATGCCGGTTATGGCAAGTATCATCCGCAGAAACCTATTCAAACAACTATTGTCGAAATAGATTGTGTCGCCACCCCTGCGCCACAAGCATACGTCTAAACATCCCCTTCTCTATAAAGTTCTAAAGGGACATCGCCCTGGGCTTGAGGAAGTTTTATCATATGCTGCACCCATCAAACCGCACACAGACACAAATAAAATATGAATAAGGCCGATTTCCTACGATGGAAACCGGCCTTATTACTTGATAAGAGGCACCTCACCAATCTTTGATGGCAAAAACGGAGCATGGCCGTTCACTATGGCAAAAAAGCGACACTCCCAAAAGCAAACTAGCTTCGGACACACTCAGTGAAACACTACCCCAAAAAGCAGAAAATATAGATTTAGCTACATTCTGGCCCAATGAGGTGAAACGGGTTCCTTCTTTTTCAATGCTTTGGTTTTCTCCTCCCGCTTTTTGATTTTTCAAGAAGCTTCTTGAAATTTTTTACACCCCTTTCCCAAAATCCGGAAGGCTAGGGGGAGGAGAGGGTGAACTTTTTCTAGTGAGGAGGAGGCTTTTTTAATATGAATAAATGGAAACCATCTGTTTGCTTTAAAAATCGATATGGAGTAGATAATAGGGAAAAGAAATACATATAAGCAGCAGAAGTTATGGACAACACGAAAAAGAACGGCTGCGGTCGGTAATAGATATTGAAAAAGCGCATACGATTGCATTGATTGAAGGTGAAACCATGTTCTTCAGCATCTTTTCCCCAAAAACCTCGAAAAGAATTTGGTTGTAAATGTAGAAAAAATGATATTTGCGTTTGAAAGCCATCGGAGATTCCGTTTTGGTGAATTTTTTGCGATTTTTTTTCGAGTGCGAACCTTGTTGGTTTTCAGGGTTTAAGTGCACGATTTTTTGGGGAGGCCTAAAGTTTCCTCTGAATTTTCTTCGCGAAAAATTTGGCTG
>Freddie_p2__coassemble_7583_pt1 | contig 3776 bp, 3 predicted proteins | sample Freddie_p2__metabat2_high_PE_021 | metagenome-assembled genome bin Freddie_p2 | reverse complement strand
GATCAACTAAAGCCTTTTTTATATTTAGGAATATGGGGTAGATGGGATGAATACGTTTCAGGGAGTTACACAATAGGTATAGCCATTTATGCTGGCGCGTAGCATACCTTTATTGTAGTAAACAGCCTTTTCGCCTTGTTTGGTATACCAGGCCGGTAAATCTTTTTTACGCTTGCAAATAACCGATTCACCATCGGGAGGAAAAATCTCGGCAAAGGTCGAATCCTCACTAAAAATTAGAAATACTTGTCCGGGACCGGAGTCCATGCGGATTCCTGCTTCCCAAAGGCGCACGCAATCGTGCATGGCATAGCTCCATACGTATCCGGCAGAACCGATACAACCATGTTCGTCGCGGTCACTCCCAATGAGTTTTCCAATGCTCGGGTGAGTGCATGCTGTGAGAGTTAATAAGCAAAGTGCGATGTATACAAGTAGTTTTCGCTTCATGTTATGCTGTTTTGAAGATGCTCGTTTCGTTTGTAGAAAGCCTATGGTCTTTTTGCAAAAATACCATTTTATTTGCGAGTTTTCCGTACGAATGTCTTTTTAAATAAACTATTTTTCGTTGTGTGGCATACAGTTTCACCAAATTGTGGCACTATCCTATAAAATAGTGCATGTAACCTTCCCGATAGTGTATGCTGCTTTGATTACTTGTGCGTTTATAATGTAAGGTGTTGTATTTGTAGTTTCTTTTTATTGCTTTCTGATTTTTCCAAATCTGTGTAGAAATGGCATAAAGTGCTGAGGCTTTCGTATTTTCGTCCTGCTTGTGATGCTGGTTACGTATGGTGTGATGTAATTTGCTTGTGTGGATGAATGTAGTTGCAAATCTCGTTTTTGCCCATTATATGTATAAATTCTCGTATCTATTTACACTTAGTCGTAATAAATATTAAATTAATCGGCTAAATATGGTGTATTTCCAAGATGCTTGTATATTTACAAATGTTTCCGCAGGAAAATATTTACAATCACGAATAAAACAATACAAGTATATGAAGCATTTAATCGTGGGTGGTGTTGCCGGAGGTGCAACCGCGGCAGCCCGCATCCGCCGCATCGACGAATCGGCCGAAATCATTCTCTTTGAAAAAGGAAAATACATCTCGTATGCCAATTGTGGCCTTCCGTATTACATCGGAGGAACGATAGCCGAACGCGAAAAACTTTTGGTACAAACCGTAGCCGGATTTTCACAGCGTTTGAACGTGGACGTGCGTGTAGAGCAGGAGGTTGTAGAAATAGATCGTGCTAACCGTAAGGTTAAGGTGCGCTGTGCCAATGGCCGGATTTACGACGAAAGTTACGATCGCCTGCTCCTCTCGCCAGGAGCATCGCCCGTGCGTCCACCCTTGCCCGGAATCGACTCTGAAGGCATCTTTACGCTCCGTAATGTGGAGGATACTGACCATATAAAAGCTTATATTACGCAGCATCAGGTGCGCAGTGCCGTTATCATTGGTGGTGGCTTTATAGGACTTGAGATGGCCGAAAACCTGCACGATGCCGGAGTTGAAGTTGCTGTAGTTGAGATGGCCGACCAGGTGATGGCCCCCATCGATTTTTCGATGGCCTCGCTTGTACACGAGCATCTGTTGCAAAAAGGCGTGCGGCTATACCTCAAACAGGCAGTTTCAGCCTTTGCTAAACAGGCTGATGGAAGATTAGATGTGAGTCTGGCCTCAGGACAGCATATCGCAACTGATATGGTGGTGCTGAGCATTGGCGTGCGCCCCAATACCCGTTTAGCTGAGCAGGCAGGTATTGAATTGGGCGAGGCCAAGGGTATAAAGGTGAATAGCTACCTTCAAACTTCCGACCCTTATATTTATGCTGTAGGCGATGCGATTGAATATCCTCATCCCCTTACCGGAAAGCCTTGGCTCAACTATTTGGCCGGACCTGCTAACCGTCAGGCACGCCTCGTGGCCGACAATATGGTGATGGGCAACAATTGTGAGTACGAGGGTGCCATCGGTACCTCGATTGCCAAGGTATTCGATCTCACTGTGGCTGCTACCGGACTGCCTGCCAAGCGCCTTAAGCAGTGGGGCATGGATTACCTGACAGCAACTCTTCATCCAAACGACCATGCAGGTTATTATCCAGGAGCTGTTCCCATGACCATTAAACTGGTGTTCCAACCCCATACTGGAAAACTCTATGGCGCACAGATTGTGGGACGTTCCGGTGTCGACAAACGTATCGATCAAATAGCCCTGGCTATAAAGCATGGTGATACAGTGGCCGATCTTACCGCTCTGGAACAGGCCTACGCCCCTCCTTTCTCCTCAGCCAAAGATCCGGTAGCCATGGCGGGCTATGTGGCGCAGAACATTCTTTCGGGCAAGATGACGCCCGTCTACTGGCGCGAGATGCAGCAAGTTGACCCTGCGACAACCCTTATGCTCGATGTTCGTACTGCAGACGAGTTCGCTCTCGGTTCGTTGCCCGGTGCAGTAAACGTGCCTTTGGACGATTTACGCGACCGCCTTTCCGAACTGCCTGCAGATCGTCCAGTCATTGTTTTCTGCGGTGTTGGTATGCGTGGTTATTTGGCTTCAAACATTCTTAAACTCAACGGATGGAACGATGTGCGTAACTTGGTGGGTGGTCTCAAGGTGTTGAAGGCTGCAACAGCTTCGTTGCCTGTACCTAAACCCTTTAGTGATGTTTGCAAGCTGGCTGAAGCTGCTACAGTTTCCGTTCAGCCTGTAGCAGAGGCGGCCCAGCGCTTGCGCCTCGATGCTTGCGGGTTGTCGTGTCCAGGTCCTATTCTGAAACTCAAGCAAAAAATAGATTCCCTGCCGGTAGGACAGCAGATAGAGGTGCTTGCTTCTGATCCCGGATTTCCGGCAGATGCTGAGGCATGGTGCCAGACGACAGGTAATACCTATGTGTCGTGTACCGAAGAGAAGGGCTTGTTCTGTGTTTGTGTGCAGAAAGGTGCAGTACAAGGTCATGTAGCAGAAACTGGTTCTGCAACAGTTGCATCGTCGATGCCTGCAGCCCAGCCCATATTGCCAAAGGATGGAAAAACGTTTATCCTTTTCAGTGATGACCTCGACAAGGCATTGGCCACCTTTGTGCTGGCCAATGGTGCAGCTGCTACTGGTAAGAAAGTAACCATATTCTTTACTTTCTGGGGGCTGAATGCTATCAAGAAAGAGCATAAACCGCAGGTTAAGAAAGACTTCTTTGGCCGTATGTTTAGCATGATGCTACCTTCGAGTTCGCTCCAGTTGAAACTGTCAAAAATGAATATGGGAGGCATTGGCCGCCGCATGATGCGCAGCTTGATGAAGCGTAAGGGAGTAGACTCGCTCGAATCGCTGCGTCAGCAGGCCGTCGATAATGGAGTGGAGTTTATCGCTTGCCAGATGTCGATGGATGTGATGGGAGTTGCCCGTGAGGAATTGCTTGACAATGTCAAGATTGGTGGTGTGGCTACCTATATGAATCGAGCGGAGCAAGCAGGTGTAAACCTTTTCATTTAGTGAAGTCGTCTAAACTAATGAATGCTTAACACTTCCTTAGGAGCAGAACGGCAAAAACGATGTAGTTCCACGCTTCCCAACTTGTCAATGTTGTGTCATGTCTGACAAGTACACTACGAAACGAGTCCATCCACGCATTTGTCCTTTCGATGATGTACCTTTTCCTATAGAGTTCGTTTATCAGCAATTCGTTTCTGTCATACCCACCGTTTCTTTTGTTGGTTCTACCGTAATTAGTGTAAATTAACTATGCTCATATCCAGACCTCCGTAA
>Freddie_p2__coassemble_7106_pt1 | contig 4024 bp, 3 predicted proteins | sample Freddie_p2__metabat2_high_PE_021 | metagenome-assembled genome bin Freddie_p2 | reverse complement strand
TCAACTAAAGCCTTTTTTATATTTAGGAATATGGGGTAGATGGGATGAATACAGATAAAACAACAACACGAATGAAGCAATAGTAGTTGCTTAATCCTACGACAAGACTACCCTAAACTATATCTGTTTATTGGTGAAAAATGTATGCAAGGCTTAGAAATAACAAAAATAAGGGGTTGAACTGCACTTGCAAATCAACCCCTTAATAAGGCTACTAATATCCCACTTCAGGAGATATTAAAATATAAAGATGATTCTAAAAACAAAGACGATGCCCACTATTCATAATTCTTGCTATAGTGTGGTGCATCGCAAAATATTAACGTTGCCAAATATCCCAAGCTGCCTCAGCTTGCAAATGTAGCATTTCAAGTCCATTCTTTACTACGGCACCATGTTCTCTGCCACGCTTCATAAAGAGGGTTTCTACTGGATTATACACCAAGTCATAAAGTATGTGGCTCGAGGTGATAAACTCGTAAGGAATAGCCGGACAAGTATTGACATTTGGATACATACCCAAAGGGGTACAATTGACAATAATGGTTGCAAATTGCAAATGCTGCGCTGTCAATGCACCATAGGTAATACATCCGCGCTTATTGGTGCGACTTACATGTACTACTTTTAATCCTAACCGCTGCAAAGCATAACTAATTGCCAACGATGCCCCCCCCGTTCCCAATACCAAAGCCTGCCGGTGGCAGCCTTTAACCAGCAAGGGAACAAGCGAATCGGAAAAGCCCACTACATCAGTATTATAACCCACAAATATGCGCTTTTGAGCCTGATGTGTAACACCTACCACATTGACAGCACCAATGGCACGAGCCTCGGCTGAGAGTTCGTCGAGTAAAGGAATAACTGCCTGTTTATGCGGAATGGTTACATTAAATCCGCACAAATCAGGCAATGCTCTCAACGTAGAGAGCGCCTCATGCACATTGGCATATTCCCAATTCATATACGTGGCATCGATTGCATTGTTTGCAAACTTAGCAGCAAAATAACGGGCTGAGAAACTGTGTTGCAACGGATAGCCCAAAAGTCCATATATGCTTGGCATGTTTCTTGAATCATTTATTAATTACGCGCTCACCTATTCCTCAGAGAAGTCCTTCATAATCTGACGATAGGTAGCATAAAGACGAGTGCGCGAAACAAATCCTACAAATATCCCTTCACTGTCGAGCACAGGCAACGTTCCGGCATCAGTATGTGCAAATTTATCCATAATCACCTGCATGCTATCTGCTGTACTTACCGTTATCTCGGGCTGTTGCATTAGTTGCTCGGCCTTATAAAAACGGTACAGTTCACTACGGAAAATAATTTTACGGATGTTATTTACATTGATTACGCCACAAAGCCCTCCCTTAATATCTACAACAGCAAAGTGAAGCGATTTGCTGGTAGATATAGCTTGTACAATCTGTCCCAAATGCATTTGCGGACTAAGGCGCGGACGTTCTTTATCTATAATCGAATCGAGAGACATGAGTGTAAGCACTGAACGATCCTTGTGATGTGTAAGCAATTCCCCCTTACGTGCTAGACGCATAGCATAAATGCTATGACGTTCAAAGGCATTTATTGTAAGATATGAAGCTACTGATACAATCATCAAAGGCAGGAAAAGATCGTAACCACCTGTAAGTTCAGCAATCAAGAATACACCTGTTAACGGAGCATGAAATACTCCACTCATAACCCCAGCCATACCGAGCAAAGCATAATTGGTTCCTGGCAATTCTACATCATAAAACCCATAAGCATTCCAAAGTTGAGAAAATACATAACCGCCTACACACCCCAAAAACAAACTGGGAGCAAATGTACCACCACATCCACCACCACCATTTGTAGCCGTTGTCGCAAAAACTTTGAATACTATAATTAGACCCAAGTAGAGCAATAGATACTGTGAATGTCCATAAAAAAACGAATTATTGAGTACAGCTTGGGCTGCTTGTCCGTTCTGATTGTTCAAAAGTTCAGAAATTGTACTGTATCCCTCGCCATAAAGCGGCGGAAAAAAGTAAATCAGAATGGCTAGTACTGATCCCCCAAGAGCCAACTTTGCATACATATTTTTTAATCTGCCAAATACTTGCTCAAAGCGATTCATAACACGCGTAAAATAGAGCGAAATAAAGCCGCAAAAGATACCTAACATCACCGCTGTTGGTACACGATCAACAATAAAAGGATCATTGAGTACAAAGTTAAACATCGGATCGGTACCTGTCCAAACATACGTAATGCATGTAGCTGTGAGACAACTTACAAGCAAAGGCAACAACGAGGCCATGGTTAAATCTACCATCAATACCTCAAGAGTAAACACTAAACCGGCAATTGGCGCTTTGAATATACCTGCTATAGCGCCCGAAGCACCACAACCAATAAGCAAAATCATGGTTTTATGATCCAAACGAAACATCTGGCCCAAATGGCTTCCTATAGCTGAACCTGTAAGCACAATGGGCGACTCGGCTCCAACAGAACCACCAAAACCAATAGTAAGAGCCGAGGCTATGACACTCGACCAACGGTTATGTGCACGTATATTACCCTGCTTTCGTGAAAGCGCATAAAGAATTTTGGTTACACCATGACCTATATCGTCGCGAACTACATACTTTATAAATAAGGCTGTAAGGAATATACCGATTACAGGATAGACAAGAAATAGCCAGTTAGCCTGAGTAACATCAAATCGCGATGTAAGCAGGTACTCGATTTCGTGAATAAGTAACTTAAGTATTTGAGCCGCTAAAGCCGACCCTATACCAACGAGGAGCGCCAGTATCAATATAAACTGGCGATCGCTCAAATGGCGCGAAGTCCAAACCGAAACCTTACGCACCCATACGCTGCGATAGTCGCCTTGTCGCGTTTTCTGAGTCATTATTTATAATATACTAACTATATGTGAAACTGAATGGCTGAATGCATACCACCTTAACGGATTACTTTAACTTCGCCACCTATCCCAAGTTTAATAATATTGGAAGCTGGAGGATTGTGACGTTCTTCGCGCCGAGATGTACACACATAATCAACTGCTGAAAGTATCTCTGGCGATATATCTGCAAACGATTGAGGCGAAGGCTCACCACTAATATTAGCTGAGGTCGACACAATAGCGCGCTTCATACGCATACACAAAGTTTTACTGAACTCCTCACGCGTAATACGAATGCCAGCACTACCATCTTCTGCCAGCAAATTCGGAGCAAGATTGCGTGCTCCATCATAAATAATGGTAAGCGGCTTTTCTGCAACAGTAATAAGATTCCACGCAACATCGGGTACCTGTGTTACATAAGCCTCGAGTTTAGCTTCGGAATCGATAAGGGTAATCAACGCCTTGGCATCATTACGACGCTTTATTTCGAAAACGCGTTTTACAGCCTTTTCATTGGTCGCATCACAACCTATTCCCCAAATAGTGTCTGTAGGATAAAGAATAACACCACCGCGATTCATTACCTCGACAGCTTGACGTATGTCGTCTCTGAATTCGCGAAGGTGCCCCGTTGCGCAGTTTGTTTCTTTAGGCATAGCTCTTGATAATTTTGACTTTTAATCAGATTATTATAACTTTATGTGAAGCAAAATTACAATATTCACCCATGAATACAAAATTATCAGCATATAAATCGCCCTACAAAACGGGTTATCAACACTACTTCCTGACATGTTTTAGTACAACTAAAAATACAAAACAAACTTATTTATGCAATAATCATCACATACAATTGCGACTCTCATCAATTAAGCCACCAGTGAAAGGCTATATATAAATTACAAGAACACAGCCACCTACTTAAAGTATATCAACTACAAGTAGACAACTTGAAATAGTCGTGATTATGACTATGCGAATTAAAATGACGTATATGTTGTATAATCACTAATCATCAAGAAGCAAAACAATAGAATAACCCGTTGGCGGAATTAATTTAGTGCATACTCACTTCGGCCGATCGGCTTATTGTTTATAAAGCTTGCTTATTGC
>Freddie_p2__coassemble_6185_pt1 | contig 4604 bp, 3 predicted proteins | sample Freddie_p2__metabat2_high_PE_021 | metagenome-assembled genome bin Freddie_p2 | reverse complement strand
CTGGTTCTGTTGTTTAACTTTTAATTTTTCGGTAAAAATTTACCGAAGTATTGATCAATAAGATCCGTAATATGTATAGAATAAACGATTGCTTAAAAACTTATGCTGTTTGCTGCGTTGTAGCTGTGATGGGCCTGCTGTTGCTTGTTTCGTGTAGTGGAAGTAAAAATTTGAGTAAAACAAACTATCGGGAATTGGCTCGTGCCGGTTTGAAATTAGGGGTAGACATAGCCAAAGATGATAATCATGTGCTTTTTGTTGAGGCTTCGAAGTGGGTGGGCGTGCCATACCGAAGTGGCGGGAAAAGCAGGCGCGGGGTTGATTGTTCGGGGCTGACCTTGTGCATTTATCAAAATACCTATGGGGTAAAGTTATCGCCCAACAGTCAGATGCAACTTGACCGCGATGTGAAGCATGCTGTCCGCAAATCGAAACTCCGCGCTGGCGACTTGGTTTTTTTTAGTGAACGACGTTCGCGACGACGCATTAGCCATGTAGGCATTTATTTAAAGGAAGGCAAGTTTATACATGCCTCGACATCGCGCGGTGTGCGCGTTGACCTGCTGGACGATGCTTATTGGAAGCGTCGCTGGATAACTGGCGGGCGTGTGGTGAACAGATAAATAAAGATGGGGTAGTTTTTGAAAAAAGTATGCAAAAGCCTGTTGGGTGTTCAATTTGAAAGGTGCACAGGGATATCCCAAGGCCTCAATCGGCTAAAAAAAGCGTACCAAAAAGAAAAACTATTTTGTAAATACGCAAACCAAGCAACTGCTGTTTAGGTGAAATACCCCGGAAAAAGCCCCGAAAAACCGGGAAAAACGAGGAAAATGAATTTTTTTGAAAAAAACAGGCAGAATGTTTGGTAGTTTCGGCAGAATGTTCTACTTTTGCACTCGCAAACGACAGAAAAGTCGGAGCAAAACAAAACCCTAACATGGGTAAGTGCTGTACGGTTTGCACCCTTCGAATCCTCCAGGGCTTGACCGCAGCAAAGGTAGTCGGTGTCGCTACGCGATACAGTCAGCTTACCCACCCGCCTCTTTAGCTCAGTTGGCCAGAGCACGTGATTTGTAATCTCGGGGTCGTTGGTTCGAATCCGACAAGAGGCTCTACTGAAACTTAATTCAAGTTCAGTGTAAAGGAATTCCGTGATAAACGGAGTTCCTTTTTTGTTTTAGTTCGTTTGAACTTGTATGCCCAGTTTGCTTTATGATGATTTTCATCGTATTTTAGTACTGATTATTTGTGAGTTTGGAATAAAAGTAAGAACTTTGTTGTCACTTTAGGCTTAAACAAATAATCATTTACTAAATAACAACTTATTTATGAAACGAATTTCATTGTTCTGGAGTTTGTTCTGTATGGTATTGTTCCTACAGGCCCAAGCTCCTGCAGGGTATTATGACCATGCAAAAGGAAAAAGCGGAGCAGGGTTGAAAACAGCTCTTTTTGGTATTGTCAGCAATCACACGCAGCGCACGTATAAGCAATTGTGGGAAGATTTCAAGAAAACCGATGTACGCAGCGATGGTAAAATTTGGGATATGTATTCGAGTGTTACCAACTATGAGCCCGGCGGCAAGCATCAGGGAGCCAATTATAAAGGCGAAGGTGATTCGTATAACCGCGAACATTCCTTCCCCAAGAGTTGGTTTAACGACGAGTATCCGATGTACACCGACCTTTTCCATCTTTATCCCACCGACGGATATGTAAACAACCGACGGAGTAACTATCCCTTTGGCGAGAATAATGGTGAAACCTATAAATCGAAGAATGGTTTCAGCAAGTTAGGAAAATGCACCACACCCGGTTATAGCGGTACGGTGTTTGAGCCGAACGATGAATATAAGGGTGATTTTGCCCGCACCTATTTCTATATGGCAACAGCCTACGAAGACCGTATTGCAGGATGGAATTCGTCGATGCTTGCGGGCAATAAATATCCGGCTTATGCAGAATGGGTAGTGCCTATGTTATTGCGTTGGGCGGCCGAAGACCCGGTCAGCGAAAAGGAGATAAAACGCAATAATGAAGTCTATAAAATTCAGCATAACCGCAATCCCTATATTGATTTCCCCGGGCTGGAGCAGTACGTGTGGGGTTCGATGACATCCACTCCTTTTGATCCTGATAATTACCAGGGAGGTGGCACAAATCCTGAGCAACCGGTTGTTCAGGCACCCTTATTCAGTCAGGCTTCGGGTGTCGTAGCCAAGGGTACTGAGGTGTATATTACAACTGCTACCCAGGGAGCAAGCATTCACTATGTTGTGAACGATGGTGAGGAGCAGGTTTCTCACGAAACGGTTAAACTGACAATTAACGAGAATACATCTGTTTCGGCCTATGCGATGCTTGAAAATGCCAAGAGCCAGACTGTAACGGCTAATTATACGCTCAAGGGGGATGTACCTACGGGCAGTGAGATTTATGTACAGGTAACTGACGAAAAAGCACTCTATGCCGGTCAGCGGGTGCTGATTGTGAGTACTTCGGCAGGAACAGCCATGGCTGAGCAGCGCGAAGATATTCGTGGTTACTGTGAAGTGCAGTCTGAGACGGACGGTACGCTCACCACAGCGGTTAATCAGGCAGGAAAACCCATTTCTTTCCAAATTGGCGGCCAAAGCGGTTCGTGGACTTTGATGGATCAGGCAGCGCATATTTATTTGGCACTGACGGCAGATAAGAATAAACTGCACCAAGCTACCGAAGCAAATGCACAAACAGCTCAATGGACCATTCAAATAGACCATTCGGGCGAAGCATTAATTGCTAACTGTAAGTATCCTGGCCGTGCCATTAAGTACAATACCTCGTCGCCGCGCTTTGCTACTTATAAAAGCGGACAGGCTTCGGTTTCGCTTTTTGCGCTTTTGAAGCAGGATTTAATTGATCAGACAATTACGACCGCTCAGGGAGGTGTTGTGAGAGTGTACGACATAAATGGTCGCTTAATTCGTCAGGCAGCTGACGTCAATGCAGCGCTTCAGCATCTTGAGCCGGGTGTTTACGTGGTTAATTCGCGGAAGATACTTGTACGATAATTGATTTATTCCTGGATAAGAAACTTCGTATAAGTTTCTTGCTTGATGAGAAGCCTGTTGAGGCTATTGAAAATACAGACTCGGCTGCTGATATAATCGGCAGCCGAGTCTGTATTGTGAAACGGGTGATTGATGGTGTAATATCCTATGTTGCAGCGCTTGCCGGGATTGTGTTTAAAGTTTATTTGGAGAGTATCCTTATTTCGTAAATTGGGATAAAACCAGGCAAAAGCAGGCACCTTTGTATGACAGAAAGCGTAAAAGCCTGAAATTAGTGCAGCTTCGGCTGTTCGCCGATTAAAAACTCCAGTGCTGATGGGCTTCAAATCGGGGGTTTTATTTAATTTTGCTTCGCAACCATAAATTTTATTGCAGATATGAATAAGCAACAACTCATTCAGAACATTCGTGCCAAGCAGTCTTTTCTCTGTGTAGGACTTGACACTGACTTAAAAAAGATTCCGCAGCATTTGCTTCAGGAAGAAGATCCTATTTTTGCTTTTAACAAGGCAATCATTGATGCTACAGCCCCTTATTGTGTGGCGTATAAGCCCAATTTGGCTTTTTATGAATGCTTTGGCTTAAAGGGCTGGATGGCTTTTGAGAAGACGGTACGCTATATCAAGGAAAACTATCCTGACCAGTTTATTATAGCTGATGCCAAGCGAGGCGATATAGGCAATACATCGGCTATGTATGCCCGTTCGTTCTTTGAGGAGATGGATATTGACTCCTTGACGGTAGCTCCATATATGGGAGAAGATAGTGTGACTCCATTTTTGCAGTATGCCGGCAAGTGGGTTATTTTACTTGCCTTGACCAGCAACAAGGGTTCACATGATTTCCAACTTTCGGAAGATAAAGGTGGAGAGCGCCTTTTTGAAAAGGTGTTGCGCCGCAGTCAGCAGTGGGCAAGCGATGAAAAGATGATGTATGTGGTAGGTGCTACCCAAGGTCGTTTGTTTGAGGATATCCGTAAGATTGTTCCCAATCACTTCTTGCTTGTTCCAGGAGTAGGAGCCCAGGGTGGTTCGCTCGAGGAGGTATGCCGTTATGGTATGACTCGCGAGTGTGGATTGTTGGTTAATTCGTCGCGTGGTATTATTTATGCTGACAGTACCGAGAATTTTGCTGCAGTAGCTGCAGTGAAGGCTAAGGAACTGCAGGAGCAAATGGCCAAGGAACTGGCACGTTTTGAATAAGTTTCCCACTACAGCGTAAAGTTAGTTGTATTGAGCAGCTTATCTACGAAATAGAAAATCGGCTGCAAGTCTGTTAAGACTTGCAGCCGATTTTGTAAGGATATATATGAGAAATGATGTGTTGTTTCATACTGGTGTAGGAATAGGTACCAATAAAAAAATCAGAATTCTTGAGAATTCTGACTGAGTAGCGCCTACGGGAATCGAACCCGTATACCATGCGTGAGAGGCATGTATCCTAACCGTTAGATGAAAGCGCCATACTTGGTTGCTTAGACTAAGCAGTATTTATGATTAGTAGCGCCTACGGGAATCGAACCCGTATACCATGCGTGAGAGGCATGTATCC
>Freddie_p2__coassemble_4842_pt1 | contig 5837 bp, 5 predicted proteins | sample Freddie_p2__metabat2_high_PE_021 | metagenome-assembled genome bin Freddie_p2 | reverse complement strand
GTATGTACTATCTTTGGCTAGGACTGGGATTCCACGGAAGTTTTAAACTGCGCCAGATTTTCCTGTCAAAGGGATGTATAAAAACATGGTAGACAATAAAAAGATAACTTTCATAGCATTGCGTTTTTTGATTAGATTTAGCAGAAGTATGGAAGGTGGGTTGACCTTTGTAACAACTATCATGTTACAGCAAGGCGTAAGCTACAATAGCTGATCTGAAAGCCTACAGAACCTTAGCACCCATGGCAAATATACAAGTTTATCACAATATGTCAATAAATCCATCAAGAAAAAAAAAAACGCACAATGCAGTTTAAACATATAGCAAAAAGGTAGAAAATACTGATACCGACATCTACTTCAAACCTTTATCCAACAAAGATTTTGACATAATTGACCTACATCCAGGTCCTTCATTTTTTGTTTATTATCGAGCTATATGCATTCAATCTATAAGAACTCCACTAACAGCCATAAAAAATTATTTTGTACTTTTGCAGGCATCCCCAAACAACTAATCTGATGAACCAGCCAACCCGCACCTTTATCAAGCCTCTACTACTGTTTTCTACCTGGCTTTTAACCGGTAGCCACGCTCAAGCACAGCTTGACTCTTTGGTATACGGAGTCAAAGCCATACAACTGCATGCTGAGAACAAAGGAGAACTGCGCGCCAACATTGAGGCGATGGCCTTTGTGCGCGACAACGAGTACAAAAGCAAACTTGTTAAAGGATATACGCTGCCGGGCATTTGGTTAGACCCTACCCTTTCATACCAACCTCTGCGCAACCTTCAGGTAGAACTGGGCGTACACATGCTTCACTTTTGGGGAGCTAACAAATACCCCAACTTCAACTATAGCAAACTTGCCTCGTGGAAAGGTAAAAACACACAGGACGGCTTTCACTGCGTGCCGATATTCAGAGCACAGATGCAGTTAACTAACAATTTAAATGTCATTCTCGGAACACTTCACGGCAAAACTAACCACGGCCTCATCGAACCGCTTTACAACGAAGAGTTAAACCTCAGTGCCGACCCCGAAACCGGCGTTCAGGTGATATGGGACTGCCAACCGGTTAAACTGGATGCTTGGGTAAATTGGGAAAGTTTTATTTTTGAAAACGACAAAAGGCAAGAATCATTCAGCTTTGGCCTTAGCACCCGTTTTCGTCCTTCGCGCCGCTCGGCCCGCACCCAATGGTACCTGCCCGTGCAGCTGCTGTTTCAGCACCGGGGAGGCGAAATTAACCACGAGTCGGAAGACCGCACCATCAAAACCTGGCTCAATGCTGCAGCCGGCGTGGGCGTTGACATTCCCTTCAATTCGCTCCTGCAGGCCGGACTGAACCTTGAGGCGCATGCTGCCTACTTTGCCCAACAGGCCGGCAACCTGCTGCCCTACGACAAGGGCTACGGCTTTTACGGAAAGGCCACTGCCCGGTTGTGGCGATGCCGCCTGTCGGTAGGCTACTGGTACTGCAAGGACTTTGTCAGCATTTTTGGCAATCCGCTGTTTGGTTCCATGAGCATCAGCAACCCGGGCCTCCTGCTCGACCGCCCGCACTCGCTCACGGCTCACCTTGAATATGCCCACGAATTGGGCAAGGGCTTTGCCTGGGGCATCCATGCCGACGTGCTCAACCAGTTTGGCACCAACTGCTACATGCCCGAAACCGGTTGGCAAAGCGAAAAGTCAACACTCAACTTTACAGCCGGCATCTGCTTGCGCATACATCCAAGTTTTCTTATCAAAAAATTCTGAGAAAAGCATGCAAAATGTTCTGAGGCGGATGTTCCCGACCATGGGAATATCCGCCTCAGTTTTTATTCAGTTCAAAACACGTTATTCAGCTTGTACCTCACCTTTGTCGGGCAGTTGTTTCCAACCCTCGCCATAAGCATCGTAAGCATCGGTTACTACCACAAAAGCTTTCGGGTCAGCTTGCTTAATTGTCATTTTAATGCCTGCCACTTCCTTATAGCTTACCACCAGAAATATCATTTCCTTGTCGGTTCCGGTATAAAGACCACTGCTCTTGATACAGGTAGCGGTGCGGTCAAGGTCTTTAAGAATATAGTCGTGCAAATCGTGCAGTTTTTTATCACTGATAACAAAGAGGAGTTTATCGTTCTTGGCACCATTGATTACACGAGCCAACACTCGTGAACAGATAAAGATACAGATTAACGAATAGAACGAAAGGTTCCACGAAGGCTGAGAACCATCGGTAGACTGCCCCAAGCCAAAGCCAATAACAACCAAACCAAAGGTAACGACCAAACCATCGACCATCAATATGGCATTCGAGAACTTGATGTGAGCAAACTTTTGCAGAATGAGTGCCACGATGTCGGTACCGCCCGTAGTGGCCTGGTTACGCACCACAATACCCTGCCCCACACCAATAACAGTAGAGCCGATAATCGTTGCCAGTATCAAGTGGTCGCTCATATTCATCGTTCCGCCACACAAAAGGGCTGGGTCGAGCGACTCAACGGCTGCTGCGTTAGGATAAGCCAACCAGGTGAGCGCATTCATGATAAAGGGGGTACTCAGCGCAGCGGCAATGGTGCGACCACCCAACTTGGAACCCAGCACCAGCACCGAAATGATGAGCAAGGGTATATCGAACATGTAACCAAAGGTTCCGACCTGGAACGAAGGGAACAAATTGTGCAACACGATACTTGCACCATACACACCTCCCGGCACAAGTTTGTAGGGATTGATGAAGAACACAAAGCCTGCAGCCATAATGGTACAGCCTAAAAAGATGTTCAACCACGAAAGGATGTTTTTCTTATTCATTGATTTAAGTATAAATATTTGCATACATGGGGCACACTTGCCCAGCTGCTGCCTCCGTACTGCCTGCGCCCCTAAGCGTTCGGCCCAAACATATCAAGGGTGTGCCACCCTCGCCTTCGGCATAGCATTGAGTGCAGAATTGCTACAGGTGGAAAGCCTTGCCAACCTTCTTTACACTCAATTTGCACACAAAAGTAAGCGAAACAAGCCTAATAAACAACTATTTTTTCGTAAAAGTTGAGAGATTTTTCGAAAACTCGCACAAAGTGTTCTGATTTTCGGGATACTCCAAAGTTTGAATGACAGGTGCTTCCAAACTCATTTGTTTTTTGTACTTTCGCACAGACTATACTACATCTCTATTAAAATGATTACAAATAACAACAACGAAGCTATCGCCCCGAAGGCCTTGGGTATGAACAATATTTACGATAACGTAAATACTTCGGTTGCTTCGGCTATCAAGCAGGACTTGATGGAACATTTTGGAAAAGGCCTTTACTACCGACTCAAAAACGGCGAAAAAGCAATCACTGCCGAACAGCAAGCTTACATTGCCGAGGTTTTTGCAAAACATGGTGTAACCAATCCGCCCGTTTACGACCAGATGACGTAAAAATACGGTTCCAGCATACATATTCAGGCTGCTCCCTCTTGGAGCAGCCTATTTTTATGCCCCTTTGATGCCTTGATTCTTTTCATCGGGGATGGCGTAAAAACAAAAAGGCATGTTGAATTTTTTAAAATAGAATGTCGAAACTTTTACATCACTCTCCTATATAACAGCTACTACCCCAAATAATGGCAACAATTATAAAATCATTTCCTACGCAATATAAAAATCCATTCTTCTATCAAATAAACACAACGTATCCCTTGAGATTTTTACAAATTAGTTATAAGTTTGCGGAAGTATTTACATGTTGACTTTTTAAAAACATATTAACGATGATAAAAAGGATAGAGCATCTTATAAATTTTATATTGTGGACTACATCCTTACTTGTTCTGTATAGTTGCAACCACGACCATGCCGTACAGGAACAACTGAATACGGCAGAGACGCTATTAGAAAACAAACCGGATTCGGCCCTTACCGTACTAAATGGTCTTACAAACTCAAGTATCCATGCAACAAAGGAAACAGCTGCCAGATATGCCTTGTTGAAATCCATGGCATTAGACAAATGCTTGATTGATACAACAACATTTGATGTACTTCAGCCTGCCCTAGACTACTATATCAAAAATGGTACCCCCGACGAGCAGCTTCGTACATATTATTATCAAGGGCGCATTTATCAAAATCGGGGAGATGACGACGCTGCCATGCGCTCTTTTATGAATGCCTGCGATTTGAAGCAAGATGTAACCGATTCGTTGCTGCTGGCTCATACGTTGGTGGCACAGGGCACGCTATACCTCAAACAATACAAAATCAATGAGTTCGTTAAAAACAACATTGAAGCTGCAAAGTTATACGAAGCAATAGACAAACAATTTTTTGAAATCAAGAGCTACTCGAATGCGCTTGATGGCTACATTATGCAGAACAATCAAACGGCAGCCGACAGTCTTTTATCCATCTGCATTCCCTTGGTACAAAAGAATCCAGATGGTGAAGCAGTATTCTTCTCTTCAATACTTTCGTATACTGTAGAGTTTTGTTCATCCGATGCTATCAAAGCCTTTTTAGACAATTATCAAGACTTTGAACTAACCTGAGACGAAACAATCAATTTTGCTCAAGGCTACTCTAAAATTGGAGAATTCGACAAAGCATACTCGCTGCTTTCTGACATAACCCCTTCTGAATCTATTTTAGATTCCCTCAAATATGCTTCGGTGAAAATTGACATTTTAGCAAAGCAAGGTAAATATGAACAAGCACTGGATTTATATCGGAATTACTCTGCAATGCTTGGTCGCTACCAAAAGAATCTGCTTTCACAAGATTTACTATTCTCAGACAAAAGGCATCAACTTGAAATGAGTAACCTGATAGAGATTCATAAAAGAGACAGAATCATTGGAGGTACGCTGTGCAGTATCTTGGGATTGGTCATACTTGCCGGCTGGCTGTATTACCGCGCTTACCGTAGTAAATCCACACGCATCTTGACAGAGAAAGCAAATCTTACACTCAAACTTGAACAAGAAAACCTTCATAAAGAAAAAGAAAATGCGATACTTGAACGAAACAAAAAAATATTGGAAGCCGAAATTCTGGAGAAAGAAAAGAAACAGCTGGAGGCTGAACACCGCCTGCATGAATTGGAAACTAGCAATCTCAAATTAGAAATTGCCCAGTTGGAGAGCGAACACGAAAAATTTAAAAAGCTACAGAAAGACCTATTGGAACTGGCAACTCCTATCCAGCATGCCATAAAGGATAGGCTCGAACTACTCAACGGCTTATTAGCAAAAGATATTTCGAATAATGAAAGCTACGCTAAGCCATATAGCAAATGGATTGAAACTATTCATAACGACAAAAAAAAGTTCATGGAGTCAACCCGTCTTGCATTCACAGCTTCACACCCCAAGTTTATGGACTATCTAAAAGAGCATGGACTGACGACCGATGAAATCAATTTTCTTTGTTAATACGCAATAGGTTTACGCAGAAAGGAAATTGGAGAGTATCTCCAAGTTAAACGCCATTACATTACAAGTCATGAAATCCGCCAAAAACTTGGTATTGGCGAACATGATACGAATTTAGGTATTTACATCCGCAGACTGATAAAAAGTTTTGAATAGTTCGTCACTTGCCTATGCATTCTCCCTATCACCGTTCTTTTCGAAAGGACTGCGATTTATTTGACATAGTAAAAAGACCTTAGCATTAGGTTTATAAATCTTGCAACCTTTTCTCACCATTCTACATCAAGCAAGCTATCTCAATCCAGAAAATGCAATGTAAATTGAAGATCAATGTAAAACTTCTAAGACTAATGTAAAACTTTACAATAGTTCGTTAAAAATTCGCCAAGCCTAAGCGGCTCTGGCAGTAAATAAAA
>Freddie_p2__coassemble_4820_pt1 | contig 5856 bp, 6 predicted proteins | sample Freddie_p2__metabat2_high_PE_021 | metagenome-assembled genome bin Freddie_p2 | reverse complement strand
CACCAAAGGACTATGTTGAGAGCCAACAGGAGGTTGATGTTCAGCGAAGAAATCAAAAGTAAGTTGAAAATAGCAAAAAACGCAGCCAACATCAAAATGGTACTCATGGCGGTGCGGTGGCTCATGCCGAGGTCGAGGAACTTGTGGTGGATGTGGGTGCGGTCGGGCAGGAAGGGATTCTTGCCGCGACGCATGCGGCCCAGCATCACACGGATGACATCGAGGCAGGGCACAATGAGCAGGGCAAAGGCAAAGACCAGGGCATTGGGCAGATGGAAGGGGGCATCGGCATGGTACATGCTCAGACGCACGGCCAACAGCCCCAGGATGAGTCCGATGGTCTGGCTGCCACAGTCGCCCATAAAGATTTTATTGTGCTTGTCGGCCTTGCCGAACACGTTGAAGCGGAAGAAGGGGATGAGGGTGCCGAGGGTAACAAAGGCGATGAGGGCGTAAATGTATTTGTCGATCAACATGAAGATACAGGCCATAAAGAAGAGGGCCACGCAACTCAAGCCGCTGGCCAGTCCGTCGATACCGTCAATCAGGTTGATGGCGTTGATGCAATACACGATGAGCAGCACACTCAGGGGCATGCCTACCCATTTGGGGATTTCATAAACCCCAAAGAGGCCGTAAAGGTCGTTGACCCATACGCCGGAAAGCACAATCATGAGGGCACTGAGTATCTGCACCACGAACTTGGCCTTGTAGCCCACGCCGATAAGGTCGTCGGAAACGCCTTCGAGGTAGAGCAGCATCATGGCACAGAGCGAGAGGGCCAGGCTGGAGCCTATGGCAGGCATGTTTTCCACATCGCCAAAATCACCGGTAAGGGCGGTAACACCAAACACCATGCCTACGCTGAGCAGGATGGCGGGGGTAAAGGCAACACCCCCCAGACGGGGAACAACGCCGGTGTGCACCTTGCGCTCGTCGACGGTGTCGAAGAGTTTCTTTTTGAAGGAGATAAGAATGATTTTGGGAATAATCAGCGAGGTGATGGCTACGCTGAGCAAAAATCCTAAGAGGATAAGGGCTATGACCATAAACGTAAATGTGTTTGAAGGTTAGGTTCGGGCCCAAGGCCCTGACGTTACCTATAGAGTAATTGATTTGTTACAAGGAATGGAGCGGCACAACTTAGCTGACATCACGAAAGGTGCTGCCGGAAACCGGAGCGGCACCGAACGGAGGCGTTCGCCCCAAGTACCGGACGGTTACCCAAGATGCCAGACTCAGGATGCCCGGAGTACCGGAACTTTGCCGGGTACAGCCGGATATTTACAACGCTTACGGGCAACAGGGGTCAGCTGTTGGCTGCAGGGGGTTCTTGTCCTTTCATCTTACCGGCCGGCTGCGTGGCGGGCGGCCTGCCTTGGTGGGGCTTTAGTTTGTGCGGTGCGTCTTTGCTTTTTACGGCAGCGGACTGCGGGCTGTTTTTCGGTGCGGCATCCTGCGGTTCTTCACCGGACACCTTACGGAGCCAGCCTTTGGGAATGTAGGCCGAGGCGACCATACAGACGGGACGAAGGTCGACCATGATACAGGTTTGACGGTTGATGCGCACCACGCGGCCACGCACCCCTTTGAAATCGCCTTCGGTCACCTCGACTTCTTCGTCCTGACGGATGGTGAAGTCTTCCTCGCTGACGGTACGCACCACTTCGCTGCCGGTGAGGGTGAAGCGGATGAAGTTGGCCATCTCGGCCCGGCCAATGACCACGCGGCGGTCGGTGCCGTTGCCTTCCCTGACCGTATGGTCGTACAGGTAGTGCAGCGGAATGGCGGGTTTGCCGCTCCGTGCACCGGGAAGGGGGCGCAGGGGGGATGCAACCAGACGGGCTACTTCGGCAGGGGTGGTAAAGACAAAGAGCAGGTTGGACAAGAGGCTCTGCTCGACCTTGACCCTGCGACCGTGCTGCTCCTTGCGCCGCCGGCGGGTGGGCACATAGGCCAGAATACCTTGGGCCAACAGGCGGTCGCGGGCCTCGCGCTCGCGGCTGTAGCTCACGCGGAGCACGTACCAGCAATGGTCGGCGGGGAGTTCGGCACCGGGGGTAAGGATACTATCTAGGGACACCCCGGCTGTACACTCCTGCGGTGAACCGGCGGTGGAACAGGGTTGATGCTGTTCCCGTGGAAGACAATGTAAGGGTGCCTCTTCCGGGCTTTCGGATGTATTAATCAACGCATCCATAGGGTTTGGCAGGCCGGCAAACCACGGACAAACCGGGCGGACCTGCTGACTTCGGGCGGCTATGCGCACCGGGACGGAAGGATTTCGGCCAGGAGCTGCACCGTACGAAAGGGTACAAAGAGTGCCTTACAGCTATTGCCGCTACGGCAAACCCTTTCGGCGGGAACTGATTTTCCCGCAAATACCATGTAGCTCTGATTGCCCGACCTGCCGTGAAAATTGATACTGACGGCAGCGGGGGTTGACATTTCATCAAAAGGTAAAAACCTTCGCCCTATAAAATTAACAGCTCTGAGAAGACCGTACAACAAACAACAGCCGGGGAGCTGACTGTCTGCGAAAAAAGAGTGGCTCCATGCGCCCTAACGGCCTGCCGAACGAATCAAGCTGCCGGGTGGTCTTCGGATGACGCATGCACTGACACACGCGTTTCTCTTTCATCTAAATACGGACAATCAACCGACGCGGTACAAAACCTGCGATGAATGAGGGGTGTGAGAGACCATAAGTTTTTTCAGAATGCCTCCTTTACGGCCACACCTATCGGATAATCCGTATGTAGTACGATGCAAAAATAGAAATTTCTTAATAAATACCCAAGTTTTGGTTATGTCTTTTTAAATATGAAACAATCTTGTAACTATTTTAAGAGGATGCAACTTGCTGCATGCCGACAAGCGGTTCGCCACAAACGACAACTCTATGAATACATTGTGTACCTTAATCGCTGAAAAGAACGCCTTTTTGTAAACGCCCGTCACCCAACGTATGCACAACCCGACACCACGCAAAGCGCCGCCCAACCCTTTGAAGGATGGACGGCGCTATACAAGACAGGAGGTTCAGGATTTGACAGGAACCGAGGGAGAAGGCGGGGGCGTGGACAACAGGCGGTTGCGCAGGTGCTCCAGATAGGTGGCTACACCGAAGACCGAACCGGCATAGATGAGACATTGGGCAAAGACCCAGCAAACGGACTCGTGTATCTGGCCCAGGGGCGGCACGAGCAGGGCGATCAGGGCGATGATGACCCCGGCTATCAGCATGCCGACGGCCGATTTTTCCTGAAGGGTGATGTTGGTTTTCATGGTACGTACATATCTATAATAGGGTAAGTTTGCAGCACACGGGCATTCGGAGCAATGCCACGTTGCCGCAGGGAATCGTTTTTTTGCGGCTGCGGAAAGGTTTTTGCCACAGCGGAAGGTTCATTGGCAGAAGCGGAAAGTTTTTGGCCGAAACGGAAAATGCTCATTGACCGAAACGGAAGGTTCATGGGCCGCAACGGAAAGAATTTATTGCCGCAACGCATTCAGGAGGTTTTGCGGGGTGCAGCAGCGTTGAGGGTTTTGCGTTGCCGGCGGGCTACCTCGCTGGCCAGTTCCTTGTCGGTGAACCGACTGAGCAGGGCGGGAAGACCGCCAACACGGGCGCGGTAGTAGTTGTTGCAACACTCGCGGCAATAAAACTGCAGGCCGTCGGGACGCGAAACGTCTTTCTGAAAGGCCGACTCCGGAAGCGTCCGTCCGCATTTATTACAATATTTCATAACACTCTTATTATATAATAGGTAAAAACAATTTCCCCGGTCCTCCCGTCCGCTCCTGTCTGCAGCCTGCTACAGCCCGGAACAGGAACGGATGGGGAGGCCGGGGAAAGCGGGCAGCGCCGGCACGACAGCGCATTCCCAAAAAACGCACCTGAAAATGCGCGGATGTAAAATGTTACACCACTGGGTGTAAAGTCCTTGACACACCACAGCTACCGGGCGGCAGCAAAAGGAAGACGCCGGCCGTGCTCAGTCTACCGGAAGCGGGCGGTGCAACGGGCTGCACGCGGCCACAGGCTATCAGGCTGCCTGCCCAGGCTGAAGGGGGTCGGGATCGGTGTCGGGACCCGGACCGTCGATGGGTTCATCGCCGGTGTACTCCTCAGAGGCGGGCATGGGCGGCGTGGTGGTGCTGCCTGCGAGCGCCATGGGCACCTTGCGACAGTCGAGTTCGCGCGACATGCGGCCAGACTGCGTAAAGCGGCAGCGTACGGCCTTGACCTGCGACACCTTGAGCGTTGAGGGGTCTTCGACACTGGCACAGGTTACAGTGGGACGGAACGAACCGAGGTCGCCCAGACGCACACTCTGGCCGCTCTTGACACGGTCGATAATCACCGTCTGGAGGGCATCGAGCACCGCCTTGATGTCGGCAGAGTTGACGGTACACATGCGTTCGATATCGGTGGTCACGTCTTCGAGTTTGATGGGAGTGGTGGGTGCTACGCCGAGGTAGTACTTCTCTTTCTGGTCCTTGAGGTTCTTGGTTTTGCGGACGTTCAATTTCAACATAACTTTGTGGTATTAAAAAGGTTCGTAAAAGTTGGTTATGCCGCAGGTGGTCCGGACGGTGCGGCGAGGAGTCAACTCACGGTGCAAAGATACAATGCGAAAAACGCGAAATCCAAATTTTTTGAGCACCTATGCAGCACTGCACAAGCACTGGTGGCCGAAACCTGCTCATTATCACTGGTTTTGGGCAAGGAGTGCTGATGGATTGCTGACGAAAAGCAACCCCTCATAATTTAAACGTATGTTAATTTTAAGTAGCATGGCATTTTTCCTTCAAAAAGATTTGGTAGTACTAAAAAGAAACACTATCTTCGCAAGCAGTTAACACCAAGACCACCCCAACGCCTTTGGATATGACGTAGCTCCGCAAGGATTTGCGCCCGCAAGACACTCCCCCGACCGCGCGGGAGGTGGCCGCGCTCCCCTACTCCAGACCGGAACGGAGCGCACCGGGTACGACTCCAGGACTTCGGCCGCTGAAGTTGGTGCCTATCTGCCGAAAAACAACTTTGCGCACTGACTATCAGGACGCAATAACCTTGCAAAATCTAAAACCAACCGATTTATATCGCTACAAAATGCCGATGAATGACAAAGTTATGAGCAAAACAAACTATGCCCGGCAGCTCTTTCCACAGCTCTCGGACAGTCAAGCGCGAGCTCGCCTGCTCGACATTATTACGACGAACAAAAATTTGATGTACGACTTGATTGAGGCCCGCTGGCTTCCCCGCGGAAAATTCCTGAACCAAGGCTGCATCCAAGTGCTTGATGCCTTTTTTGGCATTGAAAGCCCCCTACATACTGCATAGTATTTAAGGGTAGATAAATGTTTTTCACAAAAAGGACCTCCGGATCCTCCCTTCCGGAACATGCTGCTTTATGAAAAGGTATGTGGCCCGCTACCTGCTTTAAACAGGTGCGATCAAAAGCTGATTTACGTCGGACTTTTGATGGTCAAACCCTTCTTCGCTCCAGCTTCAATGCAATTGGACTTTTCAGGAAGAAGGGTTTGGCGGGCCATTTTATTTTTTACTTTCACAGCTTTGAAAAAACGAAATTTACTCTGACGAGCATGGTGGCCAAGGTTACCGTTCTCTATCTTTCACCCCTTCAGTTTCCATCTACCCCTCGGCATGCCGGGGAAGCAGTGCACGGCGGTACATCCTATGGCCCGCAACGGCTACCTACCACCCTACCCCATCATTGCACGAAGTGACTCAATTTTCCCGAGCGAAAAGGAATTTGCCCGAGCAGAAAGAAGTTTTCCACAACGGAAAGCGGATTTTGTGGCATCGGAAAAGGAATTTGCCCG
>Freddie_p2__coassemble_4814_pt1 | contig 5862 bp, 4 predicted proteins | sample Freddie_p2__metabat2_high_PE_021 | metagenome-assembled genome bin Freddie_p2 | reverse complement strand
GCTGAGGCGCAGCCTGACTTCGCAACGCAAAGTTAGCAGAAAATACGCGACAAGCCAACATTGCTGGCGTGTTTTCGCATACAAACAAGCCTGGTCATTACACCATACCCAGCCTGATATGGCTTTCTGTTCTCTGCACATACCCTGCTTGACAACGTATCGCCACAAAAAACCTGCACCGAACCTATATCCCAATGCAGATTTCTCACTTAATTTAAAGCTACAAACGAACAATGCGCTAAAGGTCGTTACCATGCGCTTGGTTGTAGACATTATCGAATTTGCCATGCCATACCTAGACTGCGCAACAAGCGGTATCATGACCCCACCTCTGCACTTACAGATACAGCAACTGGGTTACAGCAGCCGGATTCAAGGCCCACTCCATGGTATAGGCCTCATCGGCAAATTCGGGGGTATCAACCCGCTTCAGGTTTTGCGCTTCGGCCTTGGCATCAAGCAGTTCGCCAATGGTCAGTTTATCCAACAATTGGCGGAGCAGGGCCTCAATAGCCTCCTGATTGGCATAAGCAAGGGTTTGAGCCGTAAAAGACATTTCCAACCAAATAATTTCACGTTTGGCTACGTTCAACACACCGAACACCAACCCCTTAGAAAGGTTCGATTCGCCAATGCGCACCATGTGCTGCACGCACGAGGGATCGTAGGCCACACCCGTTTTTTTGGAAATCTGCATGGGCAACTCAGAGTTCATCCACCCAACTGTGAGGTTGGGACAGAGTGCTCCTTCAGAGTAGGCATTGCAGGTAAAAACCACATAGGCAGCACCTGCTTGATGCAGGCAGGGTAAATCAAGTTCTATATACTCGGCCGTTCCCACTTGGTCGGGAATGTAACGGATGTCGCCCGAATGCTTAACCCCCGTGCATTCCAGATTACCAAAATAACACACTTCCTGCCGACAGGGATAAATAACCCTACAACTGAGGTCCATGTCGAGATACTGTGCCGGCAAGCCCTTTCCCCATTGCAGAAAAAGGCGTACAGCATCGCCTTCGACGGGGAAGCGGGTGCCCAGCAGCGCGCACGAGGTATCTTGAATAGTGGTAGAACGATTGCCTACGCTGACGGGGATATTGTAGAGCATTGGATGGATATAAATAGTGCGGCTACCAGATACTGCCACAGCAGCAAAGCGGCGGTACATGGATTGCTTGTAGAGCTGTGTAACGGCAGCAGCCATCTGTTTACATTCGTCGCCGCTGTAGAGCTGAAGGAGCCGATGAGGAGCAATTATATGGGTCACTCCCGTAATGGGGCGAGCCGTACGCGTACGCCCGGCATCGAAATAAGCCTCGGCTGCATTGCCTAACGAAAGCAGTAAACGTGCTGGCAACTTATCGGCAACCTGGTTAAAGGCGACCAACACCGGGGCGGGACCAAAACGGAGCATAGTTGCAAAAAGCGAACGGGCAAACAAACCGGGACGCTCCTGCAACAGTGCAAGCAGTTGGGTAGCATCGCAGTTCTGTCGGGCACACTCTACACGTCCTTGCCAGGGAATGTAGTCTTGTTTATAGAACATATCAAGCACTTGGGCCAAGTGTTCAAAACCTTTTTTGCGGGAATACTCACCCAAACGAAGCGCCCGGATAAAGCGTACCCACATGCCGCGTTTGGGATGCATATTCTCGGCAGCCTGGTAAGCGGTCAGGGGCATCTGATTTAACCATTTGGCCACACGCAAACAAGCCGTACGGTTGTAGTGCAGGCGCAATTGTTGTTTTACTTTGGCGGCAGCATCTTCGTCCCTACTCAAAGGAGCCCAAAGATGAGAGTAGAGTCTGCGGGCATGAGCTATGAGGGTTCGCGGTTCTATAACTTGCACATAACCAGTCTTTTCAAACCACAAATAGCGAAGCACATCGGCAGGAGTTGCAAGCAAACTGCCGGCCTGAGCATCTTTGTGGCAAGCCACCAAACTCTTCACTACGTGCATGGCGGTTTCCTTCATGGGGATGTTTATGCTTTCGGGTAAATCGTACACCTGCAACAATTGCGCAAGCGAGTCCTGCTGGGTGGCATCGAGAGGAGTGGCCGAAGTAAGGAGAGAAAGGAAGACGTTATACATGTCGGCCGGGGTGAACAGGCGGAGCATGCGCAGTTTACACCCCTGCCCACGGTAATTGCTTGGGGCGGTTTGGAAAGGCTTTCCGCAGAAGGGGCATCCATTGTAGCGCTCAAGCGGAAAAGTTCCGTTGGGAATCAAGTGGCCACACGGCAGGGTTGTTCCCTTCAGAGCAACTTCCCTACCCCAAATATTAGCAAAAAAGGTTACAAGATGGTCGAGGCATGTTTCGCCGGTAGGCACGTTCCAACCTTTAACCAACGGAGCCCAGTTAAGGTCTACCTGCATTACTCGGTTAATCAAGATGGTCAAGTCGGCCAACTCGCCTGCACTTATTGTGCTCAATGCCCGGAGTGCTTCCTCGCTTAAACAAAATCCGTTATCCCTTAAACGGGCTACAAAGGCAAGCACAATGGGGGTAGCAACGGCATCTACAGGTACTGCAGAGCGGTCTGTGGGTAGATAGATGGCTTGATAGCGCAAGGCAACCCGGGTTAAAATGGTGCGATTCATCTCGTTGAATAAATTAAAAGGTAATTGACCTACAATGCTCATGTTTTTCCAAAAGTGCCTTGCGGCTTTGAAGTATGTAGGTCTTGACCTTGTTTGAATATAATTGGGAGGTAATGGTGCAACTCATTAAATAGCACATTCTTGAATGTAAGGAAGTAAGTTACACTTAGACCTCCCTAAATGGGTATGAGGTCCGGGGCGGAATCGAACCGCCGACACCATGATGGATGTAAGTGCTTATTAATCCGCTGAACGTTGAAAATGCAAGCACTGCCATATGCTCTACCAACTGAGCTACCGGACCGGAAACCAAACAACGGTACCGGAACAGAACCGGTCAAACCTAAAGGGCTGTAACCACAGAGGATGCCTTTCTTTACAAGGCCATGACCAAGGTTTCCGCTGCAAGGCTTTGTTTGCTGCTAAAGCTATCCCTTAATAACAGCTATGGGCAACAATTTTACTTTTACCTTGATAAGGTCAAGTTGATTGGCTATCACGCGGTCTATGTCTTTATAGGCACCCGAGGCTTCCTGCATATCGTTTTGCGAACGGATGGCATGTATAATTCCTTTTAACTCCAAACGATGCACTTCGTCGGCCAGGTTGAGGGTGCGGATGGCTGCGCCACGCGACAAGACACGACCTGCCCCGTGTGAACACGAATTAAAGGATTCGGGGTTTCCCAATCCCTCGACGATGTAGGAGGCTGTGCCCTGCGAACCGGGTATGATGCCAGTTACACCCTTACGTGCCAAAGTAGCTCCTTTGCGATGTACAACCACGTCTTTGCCAAAATGACGTTCAATGGCGGCATAGTTATGGGCAATGTTGATAAGAGGGTCGAACGTAATGCCTGGTAGTGCATCGGCCAGTACTTCTTCGATGCGTTCCATCATTAAGCGACGGTTACACAGGGCAAAATCAATGCAATATTGCATTTCGCGCCAATACTGCTTGAACGCTTCAGACGAACGCGACAGAAAAGCCAACCCATATTTAGGAGGAACCACCGAACACCACTGGGCATTAAGGTGGATGGCAAGATCGTTGTAGTAAGCCCCTACGCGATTTCCAAGATTGCGCGAACCAGAATGAAGCATAATCCACAGGTTGTCAGCCTCATCCTTTTGCAACTCTATAAAGTGGTTGCCACCACCCAAAGTTCCAATTTCGTAGGCAGCCGACTCCTGGCGTCTTTTAACTACAACCATGCTGTCAACATCGTGTCCTTCGGGCAAATAGTGCGCAGGTTGTTTTGACTCATGATGGTCCATACCCAAAGGAATACGGGCACGAATGCCGCTCATTATTTGCTTACGCAGTACTTCGGGGGGCAGTTCGCTTACTTTCCAATTGGTTTTAACAGCACACATGCCACAACCAATGTCAACGCCTACAGCATTGGGTATCACAGCATCGGTACAGGGCAGTACCCCACCTATGGGCATTCCCTTACCTGTATGCACGTCGGGCATAACGGCCAGGTGGTGAAAGAGGAAGGGAAGTTTGGTCAGGTTATTCACCTGCTCAAGGGCCGATTCCTCGATTTCGTCGGTCCAGAGCTTGACCACGCGGTTGTTGATGATTCTTACTTGCATACACGCATTTATTATATTGATTAATTGCCGCTTGCAGGGATAGGAACGACGGAAAAAGCGGATTTCTTAGCACTTCATGCAAGCGATGTTTGATGCTGCAAAGGTCCGATGGTTATACGCAAAGTTTTTGCGTAGTAGAAGATAATCTACTGAAAAACAAGAAAAAAGTGCATTTTTACCCTACTGCGCACATAGGTTGCGCAGTAGGGTACCAACAAGGTCATGCAAATGTACTCACCACTCGCTCCGGAAGTTCAACATGCTACTCATTTTCGCCAACCATGCCCACTCATTTAGCTGCACCTACCTATGCTATCCACTTTAAGGCTAACTACTGATAGACATATTCACTTCGAAAACATTAACTACTACTTCATTTCCCCTGCTATGAAACTTGCTACACGAAACTATTATTAGCTGGATTGCAATAAACCATGTTGAAACTTTTACATCGGGTGTAAACTGATTTACTCACCATCTCCCAAACAGCACAAACGCACAAGGGCTGCCGATGTGACAAGATGCACACCGGCAGCCCTCAAAGAAATAATAAAACAAGTAGATTTAATCGGCACGCAAACGGCACGATGCTATAACTTCCACCCGCGATCCGTCATAAAAGCCCGGCACTTGGAGCAGAAGGTATGCGTGCGGCTAAAGGGATTTCCCCCTTTAGCATTTTGCATCATGCAACGCTCATCGGGACAATGGCGCAAGCCTTGCGCATGTCCTAACTCATGCAACATAAGGCTGAATAACTGCCCGTTTCCTCGCGGACGATAGGACGAAAATACGGCTACGCCGGTACCAATGCCCGAGGCCATGCCCATGATGCCGCTATGCGGACGATTCCGAAAATTATCGAGCCCGATGTCGGCCGTAGTCAGGCCTACGACCATTACATTGCCCTTTTTATAACCGGTCAGGTATTTGTTGAGCAAGTCGGCACGATAGCGCAAATAATCGTGGCGCCTGGCGGTGAGGGCATCTGAGGGCAAAGGCAAATTGCCTGCATAGGTAGAACGAGGATAATGAATACTCAACGAGTCGAGCATAGCCTGACGCAGCTTAACAGGCACTTTGCCCAAGGTATACAAACGGATGGTGGGCAACTGCTCAGGTTGATGATTGGAAGTCTGCTTCGTGTTTTCAGACGGAGGGGTGGGCCCGGAGTTGCATGAAGTAATACAAACACTTAGGCCTAAACAAAGAAGTACAAAATAATTGCGTAAATTCATCATAGTTCAATGCTGCGGTGTAGTTTCAAAAATAGGTTGCCCAACTGCCGCAGGTACTTGGTGCGAAGCAATTGTATTTATTGCTGTCCGGTAAACATGTATAACTGGCTATTCTGAGTGATTTTATACATTGACAAGCCCCCTACATGAATAATCATTTTGGCTGTCCGATAAAATATGTTCTCCTTTTATAGGGTATATATGGATGAGGATGCTGTATTTGCCCAAATTAATCAACTCTAATGGTTTTGAATGTGCCAATGAAGCTCCTACACATTCGATTTATCGGCTGTCCGAGAAAATTAAAATATCAATTGGGACATAAAAGTTTTACCGGACACCAATAAATTGTATTATACATTCAACGGTATTCATCCCATCTACCCCATATTCCTAAATATAAAAAAGGCTTTAGTTGATC
>Freddie_p2__coassemble_3962_pt1 | contig 7100 bp, 9 predicted proteins | sample Freddie_p2__metabat2_high_PE_021 | metagenome-assembled genome bin Freddie_p2 | reverse complement strand
TGCCGTTCTGCTCCTAAGGAAGTGTTAAGCATTCATTAGTTTAGACGACTTCATGATGTACCAGTTAAGGTTAGCAATTTTATCTGCTTATTTTCAAAAGCAGATAAAATTCACTATTGATCATATAAAGACTTTTACATTGCAGATATTTACATTATCTTTGCTTACATGAAACTCATAAACCACAAAGACCCCATGGGGTTAGCCATCAAGGATTATTTTTACACGGGCCACAACAAACCACTATGCATCAAATCTTCCATGTATGAAGATGACGAAATGCCGGTTCAAAATTTATTCCGTACTGAAGCAGACATGCCATGGATAGAACAGCAGGCATTGAAACTTTGTAATGGACGGATTTTGGATGTTGGAGCCGGAGCAGGTTGCCACTCTATGGTGCTACAACAAAAAGGGCATGAAGTTATTTCCATTGATATATCTCCAAATTCTGTAGATGTGATGCGCCAACGCGGCATTTCAGAAGCTTATTGTGCAGATTTTTATACCGACGAATTTGGTTGCAACTTCAATACGATTTTAATGCTTATGAATGGTATTGGCATTGCAGGGTCACTCCGCCATCTTCCAAATCTTTTAAAACGTTGTCAAGAACTGATGACTAAGGATGGATGTATTTTGGCTGACTCATCGGACTTGCGCTATATTTATGAAGATGAAAATGGATTGTTTGACTGGGATAAGGAAGATGGGTATTATGGAGAAGTAGATTTTCAAATGCAATACGGCTCCTGTAAAGGACCGACATTTAATTGGTTGTATGTAGATTTTGAAACGTTGTCACAAATTGCCCAAAACGTAGGTATGCAAGCTGAAAAGATTTGTACAGGTAATCATTATGAATACTTGGCTCGCTTACGAATGGTTTAGAAATTTACAGAAAGTCTATAGAAAGAATCAAATAAAAAAAGGTCCGGCTACTAGCGCCAGACCTTCCTATTAATAGTTTGTAATCACTCAATCGCTTTGCATCTACTTTCACAAGCCAACACATAGCGATGCCTTGGACGTTCTCTCTCATCCATTATTCCGTCTTTATACACGGAATCAATGTACGTCCTATCTGTTTAAGTAGAGACAAGATATTATTTACCTTGACGCTCTTTATACTTTTCAATTTGTCGCAGTAATGAATCTACGCAGAGATCAACACCTTCTTCAAAGGTATCGCATACCTTTTCTGCATGGAGTTCAGAACCAGGTAGAGCAACATGCAGTGCGGTCTCTTTATTTTTAGCCGTTTCAGGTTTCACAACCTTCAGAATGAATTCTACCTTGGTTATATTATCAAATGTTTTTTCGAGTTTGGCTGCTTTTTTCTCAATAAATGCGTGCAATTTTTCAGTTGCATCAAAGTGGATGGCTTGAATCTTAAGTTCCATAGTAACCTCCTTTTTTAGGCCCTTGGGTGGGCGCGTTCGTATTCTTTTTTTAAATCTGCAAATGTTGTATGCGTATAAACTTCTGTTGTATCTATACTTTCATGACCTAATATTTCGCGGATTGCTTCCAAATCAGCGCCATTATTAAGCATAGCTGTTGCAAAAGTATGCCGTAACACATGCGGACTTTTCTTTTTTTGTGTCGTTACCAATGCAAGATACTGATGTACTACCCTACGCACCTGCGCTACACTTATGCGCTTGGATTTTGCATTAAGAAATAGCGCTTCAGGATCAAAGGCTTCCAGTTCATCCCTACGAAGCAGATAAACATTCAAGGCATTTTCTAATTCCTCTCCGAAGGGGACAATACGCTGTTTGTTTCTTTTGCCTGTCACCTTAAGTTCTCTCTGCATTAAATTGATTGCACTTCGATTAAGACCAACCAACTCAGAAACTCTTATTCCTGTATGATAAAACAAGAGTAATATTGTTCGATCTCGCAATCCCTCGTTAGTATCAGGAAAAATCACTTGGTCAAACAATTCATCTATCTCTGATTGCTTGAGAAAGATAGGCAAAGGTACTGTCATCTTGGGATTGCTTACCAGGCGCATGGGATTCTTCTCAATACGCTTTGTACGCAGCAGATATTTATAGAAAGAACGCAACGCACTTAGTTCTTTACATATCGTGCGCGATGTTTTACATCGTTCAGCCTCTACCGACATCCATCTGCGTATAACATCAACATCTATCCGTTCCCAGGTAAGTTGTGCATCAAGACTGCGAAAAAATATTTCGAAGGACAGCAGACTATCGCTATAGCTTCGGACTGTCTGAAGCGAATAGCCTCGATCTGCTTTTAGGTAATTCAAAAAATCTTCAATCGCTGACATTGATTTCGCATTAGCTTTCAAAAGCGAATATCGGAACTTTTTCTGAATTTGCCAAATTTTTCTCCTAAAAAAATGTACATTTATATGATTGCTTGAATGCGTGTCGTTAGAAGTTCATTACATCCATGAAAAATTAAACTTTTACTTTATCGAAAAGGCAGTTGTTATAGAGGCTACCACTAGATTAGTTGGAATTTCTCTTACATTTTGGCGCAATTATATACCTAAACTACATAATAGGAATACTTTATGCTCGATACAATATTTGCCTCCTAAAACGGCATCTAATTGTAAAATCTAGTGCATTTAAAACCATTATTGAAGGAATCTGCTTTTGTGATAAAAATAAATATGCTCTAAAGCATAATGCCTTAGAGCATATTCATATTATTCTCCGTAAAATAACATCGGATTATTCTACGAAAAAAGGGCGAAGGAGAAAGAATTAATCTTCTGCGCTGTGAAGTTTCTGTACATAAACAGCGTGTTCCTTTGCCAAACGCTTGAGCACGCTGGGTTTGTCAAACTGCTGGCGTGCACGGAGTTCCTTTACTACACCAGTTTTCTCAAATTTTCTCTTAAACTTCTTCAGGGCGCGTTCGATATTCTCGCCGTCCTTAACTTGTACTACGATCATTTTTTAGTTTTGGATTTTATTTTGTTATTACTTAATTTGCATACTTCTCGCAGGGTGCAAAATTAGATATTTATTTCATTCTATCCAAACTTTAGTGCTGATTTTTAGCTAGACAGCCTTTTTTTCCACAAAGTTATGCTCAAAGTGTATCCGTACAATATGGTATACGACAGTTTCAAATTGCAGAATGATGTATGATACGGAACAACGAATGGATTATGTGTAAACACTCTATAGGCCTTATCTATGCATTTGTTATGAATAATATTTATACTCCTAATCCAATACAAGATGCAGAATACCATAGTTTATTTCACTAATCAATAGAAACTATAATATTCATGCCAGCATACAGGCTCTTCAATACAAATAAAATCCTGCTTTGACTTAGGAATCACACTTATTTTACAATAGCGGGGTAACATTTTGTGCTCCATGCACTATTTTTCGATATGTACCACTGTTTGGGGATAAGGAATATTAATACCCTCACTCTTAAAGAGCTCATAAATGTGTTGCTGCCCTTGATAAAATACGGCCCAATAATCACTGGTATTTACCCATACCCGAACAACTAAATTAACGCTGCTATCAGCCAATGCTTCGATATTAACTGAAGGCTGCTTAGATACAGGGTCTTGAAGTACTCGTTTATCCTCGTAAAACATTGATAATATTTTAGCTCTGACAGGTTCGATATCTTGACCATAATCAACACCTATCACCCACTGAACTCTGCGTGTATCCTCTTCGGTCTGGTTCACTACGACAGAGGTACTCATCATTCCATTGGGTATATAAACTACTCTATTATCATACGTAGTTAGAATGGTATGGAATATCTGTATTTCACGAACACATGCAGTTATACCTTGAGCTTCAATCCAATCACCTACCCTATAGGGCTTAAATAATAGGATAACCAAACCGCCTGCAAAATTTTGAAGGTTTCCCGAAAGCGCCATACCAACCGCTACACCAGCTGAAGCCAGCAAGGCTGCAAATGATGTGGTATTGACTCCCAAAGCACCTATAATAGAAACTATCAAAAGTACTGTTAAGAGTATGTGCACCATACTACGAAGGAAACTCTGAACGCTGACATCTATATTGCGCTTAGACAACATTTTTGCCAATAGACTGTTGATAACTTTGATCAGGAAACTTCCAACCATATAGATAATGATTGCAGCTATGATATGTTTTCCTGCTGTTACTGAAAGGTCTATCAACTTATCAATCAATTGATCGATTTTGGTTATATCAGTGACTGTACTAGTTGTAAGTATAACAAAAGACATTTTGAATTACTGTTTACGGGTTATATTGCCGATTTCGTCAATTTCAATAAGTGAATTTGGCATATCAAGAACCGTAAGGCGCTTTATTTCCCTAGCTGCTCTAAATAAAGTATCTGTACGTGGCCCCACACCTTTACGCTGGATAAAGGAATGTATTTTACCATTTAAGAATCGTCCATCTATTGAAAGAGTCAACTCTAAAATTGGAGCATAACCTAATATACCACCTAACGACATGCCATAGGGAGTGCAGAAATTTCCTAAACTATAGGCTATAACGTGCTCCTTATACAACTCGACAGCCCTAGTAACATGGGGGCCATGCCCATAAACTACATCAGCGCCTGCATCAATACAAAAATGAGCAAAGTCGCGTAAAGTACCGCGATCTTCATTGTAAAATGTTTCCTTACCGTAAGGCAAACGATTATACTTTATTCCTTCTGCTCCACCATGAAAAGAAACGATTACTATATCAACTTGATTGACCAAATCCGTAATTATTTGACGTACAGTTGATAAATTCTGATGCCGTAAAGTATAACTATTATGGCCAAAAGCACAAAAACCAAAGCGTATACCATTACGTTCTACAATCGCATACGGAGGGTAACCCTTAATTCCACAATAAGCTATGTCTAAACGCTGTAAACAGTCCATCGTGCTTAGCAGACCTTGCTCACCAAAGTCAAAGGCATGATTATTTGCTAAACTCAAAAAATCATATCCTGCTTCACGCAATCTTGGAGCAAAGGTTGTAGGCGTACGGAATGCATACGATGCCTTTGACAATACCTTATGTGTAGAACCACCATTACAAAGAGTGCCTTCAAAATTACCTGCTGCAACATCGGCCTTAGTTAAAATGGGGGCTGCATCAACAAATAATTGCCGCCCTTGATTTGGCGGCAATTGCACTGACGGATACGTCGTACCCATCATAATATCTCCTGTGAATGCTACGGTTACCTCTTTAAGTGATTGTCCATGAACATTTGTCAAACTTAAGAGTGCGCAAACCGAAAGCAAAAAGAATCTTTTTAGCATTAGTTCTCTACAATACGACGGGCACCTAAATACCGACGGTTATAATATCGCTCATTTGAATTCGACACTTTAACACCTCGAAGGCTTGCATGTACGAACGAAAAATTATCACCAGAAGGATCTACTTCTGTTACAATGCCTACATGTCCTACAGAACGAGCATTACCACGACCACCAAAGAAGACTAAATCCCCTTTACGCAAGTCTGAAATTCGTGCAATAGGCGTTCCTTGGGTAAATTGAGAACGGGACGTACGCAGAATACTTACGTTTTCTTTTCTATAAACGTAACTGGTAAATCCAGAACAATCAAAAACAGAAGGTCCTGTGCTACCTAATGAATAGCGAGCACCCAAATATTGTAAAGCAGTCTGGACCACACTCTCTCCAAAATTTGCATTGTATGAAAGCTTTATATCACTTGCATTTTCTGCACTTAATGCTTCCTGTAACGGAGCTACTTCAGTTACGATACGTTCTGCAGTAGGTCGGCTTGGGAGTGCCTCAGGAATAATATCTTGAGCACTTGCTGTTGTGAACATTGCCACGAAGCCGAATGCAACTGTTGCAGCATATTTTTTTAATTGCACGATTGTATTCAGTTTAGGGGGTGTAACATCAAACAAATAAGGAGTTCAACTTCTATTATTCAATAAAAGCAGTTTTCCTCCTTATCCAACGAATGCAAAAATACAAAATTTGGGCAAAGCCGACAAACTATTTCTTATCTTTTTGGTATAAAAAATCATAGAAATAGCTCTTTATGCACACTTTTAGCAATCATGTGTACCATCATAGAGTATTTATACTATCAAACAGACAAAAAACTCATAATAGTACGCAGACCTCAATTAAAAGGAAGCAAGTTGTGCTATATCCGGAACTAAAGAATCAACTGAAGTCGGTGAAAGAAATGTGTCTGGCACTATGGGGGTAGAATTTTTGATACATGTATCGTTGGACTCACAAATCACTGTCTTTTCCGGAGTGTGCGTAAGGCCTGCAAAACCTGGCATTTCTTCCTTCTCATGCGAAATATAAACAGACATACCTACATAAGCATAACGATTATTGATAATAAGAATGTTAGGAGTTTGAACACGAATACAACCCTCTGAGGCACGTTTGCCAATACTTCTTGGCGCATTTGTTCCATGAATTCCTATACCATTAAACTTGCCATTATAAAGACTAAGAAAAATAGGCCCATAACATCCTTTTACCTTTCTACCGTCTCGTGTTTTGTGTATCCAGTCGGTACTATTAAAAATGCCACAAACTGTAAACCTTCCCTCAGGCGTACGATAATCGCCTACCGACTGTTTATCGCCTTTTCGAATTCCGCAGGCAATGCCACATGAAAACAATACACTGTCGGCATTACTAACCACGTAAAGCTTCATATTCTTCTTCGATATATATATATATGTGCCCTTTGACTTAAAACTGCCGAAAGAAAGTGTATCGGCCGTGGTTAATTGTGAATCAGGTACTTCTATTGAATCTGGTAATAATGCATTGATACTGTCTGAAAAATAGACCGAATCAGTAGCGTGATGACTACTTAAATCCTTAGAAGCACGATTTTGGCATGCCATTAATAAACAGCACAAGATGCCCAAATACATAAATAATTTATTGGCCATAGCAGTCAGATTAAAGAAAAACAGAAGGAAAATACAATGTGGCTGATAAAGATAGATTACTACACACAATCAACAAGCATTCACAATTAATTCATTCAAATTAAGAGTATGAATATACAAAGAAATCCCCCTTCCGGAATTATCCAGAAGAGGGATTCTCATTGAAA
>Freddie_p2__coassemble_3466_pt1 | contig 8179 bp, 6 predicted proteins | sample Freddie_p2__metabat2_high_PE_021 | metagenome-assembled genome bin Freddie_p2 | reverse complement strand
ATCAACTAAAGCCTTTTTTATATCTAGGAATATGGGGTAGATGGGATGAATACATTGTTAGCACAACTAGGGAATTAACCCCTTGCGATAGAACTTGGGTGAAACGCCTAAATGCTTCTTGACATATTTTCCAAAGAAGGAAATAGATGGGAAGTTAAGTTCAGAAACAATCTCCTTTATGGTCTTTTCAGGGCGCATAAGCAATCGTTTGACATCATTAATCACATAGTGATTGATAATGTATGAGGCAGTTTCGCCACACGAGTGTTTGCAAATGGTACTCAAGTATTTAGGAGTTACATGGAGCATATTGGCGTACCAATTTACAGAACGGGGCTTGGGGTATGTTTGAAGTAACAAATCGATGAACTTTTTGAAGATGTTATCGCCCGATGTGAATCTTAAAGGAGTATCGTGCAGATATTGTTCTAATATAATATAGAACTCGTATAGAAAGGCTTGTGTCAGACAAGTGGTAATAAAGCGCTGATGGGCATTGGTATGTGCAGCTTGCAGTTTGGCGCGAATCAATTCGTAGTATTGGCAGTATATTTTTCCGGCTTCGTTCGAAAGATGGATGAGAGGGTGTTGCTCCAAATGCATACGTATGTTCCATACATTGGTAGGAATGTTGTCCAAGGCGTTTAAAAAGGTTGTCGATAGGTAAAGGCCACAGTAACTAAAGTCTTTTGATAATGTTCCGTTTTCAATGAGAGTACCTGGTTGGCAGATAAGCAAGTCATTTTGGCGAATTTGGACTTTTTGGTTGTTGATATGGAGCGTACCTTCGCCTTGAGTGCAAATGAGCGAAGCAAAATTAGTGAGTTTGTGCTTTGTGTGCGTTTGGTCTTGGTGGTTGATTGGATTGATGATGCCCATCCAGTTTTTGGGATATGCTTTCTCTTCGGAATGTGTGGATGGTTGCGAATAGGTCTTTGTTTCTTCCATAATTTATGGCAAATGCTTTTGGAGAGCAAATTAAGTAAAAAGTTTCAGTATGGGCGCAGCTGAAACCTTATTTATAATAAAGCCCTTCTTTTTAACCAAACTGTGATACTCATAGTTGTAATATTTATAGGCTTTGTATATTGCTTGTTGAGGTGGATAAGGTACGTACTGCATATGGAAAATTAAACAGAAGCAAACCTGAGAAGTACAATATTCAAAAAGTGCCTCCATCTTCGGTCTAATTCCTAATTATATTGTACCTTTGCGGCTGATTATTTTAAAATAAGGCCGTTTGTAGGTCCATATGATTTCAATGAAACGTTTACTTTGTGTTCTCATATTCTGTCTTTTAGGATGGTCTGTCAGCCTCCGTGCTCAGCAGGTAGTCTCATTAGATAGTGCTGCTCATCCATCCGACTCGGTAGTGATTAGTTTGCTCACATGTTCGCCCGGACCACTTGTTTATGAGTTGTATGGTCATACAGCGCTTCGTGTACGCGAGATTGGTAAATACCGTCAGAGTGATTGGGTTTTCAATTACGGCACATTTTCGTTTAAGCAACCTAATTTTGTTGGTCGTTTTGTGATGGGGACGCCCGATTATGAGCTTGGGGTACTTCCATATGCTTATTTTTACGAAGAATATGTCCGGTCCGGCAGAGGCATACAAGAGCAAAAACTAAACTTGACGTCTGACGAAGCCCGAAAACTGGTAGATGCTTTAAGTGATAACTTATTGCCCGAAAACGCTACTTACCGCTATAATATATTCTATGATAATTGTGTAACACGCGCTATACGTGCAATAGAGCAAGCTGTAGATGGCCAAATTGTTTGGGGAAAGACAGAACCTGGCTTAACCCTTCGCAGTATGGTACACGAGTTTTCAAAAGTTTCCCCATGGAATAGCTTTGGACAAGATTTAGTGCTCGGGGCTGAAGCCGACCGACCCGCTGATCTGCAAATTCAAATGTTTGCTCCGCTCTATGCCAGCCGTTATGTTGCACAAGCGATGGTACGCGACAAGTCGGGGAAAATGCGTCATTTGGCAGCTCCGCCTTTGACACTTCTGCCCGAAACTGCACAAAATACTGCCGAATCGTTCCAAATAACGCCTATGTGGGGATTTGGCATGCTTCTTGCATTTGTGTTGTTGTTGACAGTCTTGGAATATGTTAGAAAGAAGTATTATTGGCAGTTGGATGCTCTCTTGTTCTTCCTGCAGGGATTGGCGGGATGTATCGTTGCCTTTTTGTTCTTCTTCTCAGCACATCCAACCGTTGGCAGCAACTATTTGGTAGCTTTGTTTAATCCGTTGCCACTGTTGATGTTTCCTTGGTTGATGAAAGCTGCTTCGAATGGCTATCGCTTCAAGGGAATGTATTTGCAGTTGCTTATGGTGCAAGTTACACTCATTTGTGGCCTTTGCGGTTTGCAGCATTTCCCGATTGAGGTGTATCTTATAATTTTGATTTTGGATGTGCGTTTGCTCGCTCATTTTCTCTTTACAAAAAAAAGGACTAAATCCACTCTCGAAACCTACTAATGAATTCGAATAATCGCTCTACGCTCCGTCCGGTTGTTGCCATGCGTTTGCCGCTACTCATGTCGTTGCTTACGGCAATGACTGTTTTGTCGGCTCCAGAGGCAGCAGCGGCCCGTACGGGAGTGCCTCGTGTGGTAGTCAATATATTGGTCGACCAATTGCGAACCGACTATCTAAATGCCTTCATGCCACTTTATGGGCAGGAAGGCTTTGTGCGTTTACTTAATAGTGGGCGCGTGTACCACCAGGCCGAATATCCTCAATATCGTCCGGATCGTGCTTCGGCAACCGCAACTTTAGCTACAGGAACTACACCTTATAATCATGGTATTATTGGTCTAAAATGGTTGAACCGTGAAACATTGCGTCCAACGTTTTGTGTCGACGATCGTAAGTATTCCGGTTTGAGTACTAATGATGCAACAGCGCCTACCTATTTGGCTGTTTCTACAATTGGCGACGAACTTAAGGTTGCCACGGAGGGAAAGTCAATCGTTTATGCTATTGCACCATATCGCGATGTAGCTGTGTTGAGTGCAGGACATGCTGCTGATGGTGCTATTTGGATAGACGATAATACGGGTGATTGGTGTTCAACAAACTATTATGGCTCGGTTTTGCCTTCATGGGTATCTGTTCTCAATGGCAATAGTCTGGCAGGGCGCATTAAGGATTTGAGTTGGAAACCCTCTAATCAGTTGGTAGGAAGCTATTCCTATTTCCTCTCGGGAGGGATGAAAGAGCCCTTTGAACATAAGTTTAAGGATGAAACTCGCTTTGTGTCTTACAAAACTAGTGCGCTCGTTAATTCCGAGGTGCTACGTGCAGTGGGGCATTGCTTTAATGGCACCATGATTGGGGCAGACGAGGTAACCGATTATTTGGCTGTAACCTTTTACGCAGGTAATTTTAACCATCGTCCGGTAACTGAAGCTCCGTTAGAGCAACAAGATATTTATGTCCGACTTGATAAAGCTGTGGCTGAACTCATGAAGTCGGTTGAGCGAAAAGTAGGGCAGGGTAATGCTCTCTTTGTACTGACGTCAACCGGCTATGCTGACGAACCCAATACAGATCTTTCAAAGTATCGCATACCAACCGGCAGTTTTAATATGGACCGTGCTGCTGCATTGCTTAATATGTATCTAGTAGCAGTTTATGGTCAGGGGCAGTATGTAGAGTCGACCTTCGGAACAGAGTTCTATCTTAATCACAAGCTGATTGAAAATAAGCAAATCAACTTAGCCGAGATGCTAGAACGCGTCCAGGACTTCTTGCTTCAGTTGTCGGGTGTAAAGGATGTATATACGTCAACCCGCCTCATGCAAGGTGCTTGGACACCAGGTATCAGTCGCATACGCGGAGCTTATAATCCCAAATATTCGGGTGACGTACTTATTGAGGTTGCACCAGGATGGCATTACGTCAGCAACATGAGCAACGAGAATCAACTCGTGCGCGAATCGTACATTCCATTTCCTATTATATTTCTGGGCGAAGGCTTTAAGGCTGAATCAGTCACAACTCCAGTAACTGTTGATTACATTGCTCCTACTATAGCCAAGGCAATACGTATCAGAGCCCCCAACGCCTGCAGTGCCGCACCGCTCTTTTAATACTTATATTTATTAGTTCCAAAAGAGCGCGACAGTTATATCTGTTATAGTTGCTTTAGACTTGAAACAGAATCATTCTTAATCGGCAATCAAGCCGCTTTCACATTTCATGCCTCTCCAATATAGGGGCTCATCTCTTTCTGAAACAATAACAAAATCATGGATATCAATAAATTCCTCAGCAAATTATTCGGCAATAAATCAACCCGCGATATGAAACTCATTCAGCCGTGGGTAGAGAAAGTGAAGGCCGCCTATCCCGCCATCCAGGCGCTCGACAACGATGCACTTCGTGCCAAAACCAAGGAACTGCAGGCTTCAATTCAAAGTTCGGCAAATGACCTTAAGGAAAAAATTGAAGAACTTAAGGCCAAAATTGAAGAAACTCCTATCGAGGACCGCGAAGTTATTTTTAATCAAATAGACAAACTCGAAACGCAGGTTCTCGACCGCATGGAGGATGCTCTTACCGAAGCTTTGCCAGACGCTTTTGCAATTGTAAAAGATACAGCCCGCCGCTTTGCTGAGAACGAATTTATCGAGGTAACGGCCACCGACTTCGACCGCGAACTAGCTGCAGCCCACGACTTTGTGCATATTGAAGGTGATAAGGCTATTTATCAGAACCACTGGATTGCCGGTGGCAATGATTTGAAGTGGGGTATGGTGCATTACGATGTACAGCTCTTTGGTGGTGTAGTACTTACCCAAGGCAAAATTGCCGAAATGGCAACTGGTGAAGGTAAAACACTGGTAGCAACTCTTCCTGTATTCTTAAATGCACTCACCGGTAATGGCGTGCACGTCGTGACTGTCAATGACTATTTGGCTAAGCGTGACTCGGAATGGATGGGACCGCTCTACATGTTCCATGGCTTGTCGGTTGATTGTATTGATAAGCATCAGCCAAACTCTGAGGCTCGCCGACGCGCTTACCAGGCAGATATCACTTTTGGTACAAACAATGAGTTCGGTTTTGACTACTTGCGCGACAATATGGCAATGAGTCCTCGCGATCTTGTGCAGCGTCGTCATAATTATGCCATTGTCGATGAGGTCGACTCCGTATTGATTGATGATGCACGTACTCCCCTTATCATTTCAGGACCTGTTCCTAAGGGAGAAGATCAGTTGTTTGAGCAGTATCAGCCCTTGGTAGAACGTTTGGTTGAGGTACAACGCAAACTTGCTACACAGTATTTGGCAAAGGCAAAGCAACTTATCGCTTCGGGCGATAAGAAGCAGGAAGAAGAAGGTTTCCTCGAACTTTTCCGTAGTCATAAGGCGCTTCCCAAAAATAATCCGCTCATCAAGTTCCTCTCTGAAACCGGAATTAAAGCCGGAATGCTTAAGACAGAGGAAATATATATGGAAAATAACAACCGTCGCATGCCAGAGGCGGTTGAACCACTCTATTTCGTGGTAGACGAGAAAATGCATAGCGTGGACCTTACGGATAAGGGTAACAAGTGGCTGGCCGATCAAATGAACGATGATCAGCTCTTTGTGCTTCCAGATATTGCATCGCTCCTCTCGGAACTCGAAACTGATAAAACCTTGAGTGAGGAAGAGCGTGTGCAAAAGAAGGATGAACTTTTGCAGGACTACGCTGTTAAGTCAGAGCGTGTACATACAATTCTTCAGTTGCTCAAGGCCTATACGATGTTCCGTAACAATGAGGAGTATGTCGTGATGGATGGCCAGGTCAAGATTGTCGACGAACAGACTGGACGTATTATGGAAGGCCGACGCTGGAGCGATGGATTGCACCAGGCTGTCGAGGCTAAGGAGCACGTTAAGGTAGAAGCTGCTACTCAGACTTTTGCAACTATTACACTTCAGAACTACTTCCGTATGTATCACAAACTCTCGGGTATGACAGGTACTGCAATTACCGAGGCTGGAGAGTTTTGGAACATCTATAAACTCGATGTAGTGGAAATTCCCACCAATCGTCCCGTACAGCGTGTTGATATGAACGATCGTGTGTACAAAACTAAGCGCGAAAAGTATGGTGCTGTAATTGAAGAAGTTGAAAAGATGCGTACCTGCGGACGTCCGGTGCTTGTAGGTACTACCAGCGTGGATGTTAGTGAATTGCTTTCGCGTGCTCTTCAATTGCGTCATATTCCACATCAGGTGCTTAATGCTAAGTTACACCAACGTGAGGCTGATATTGTAGCTCTTGCCGGTCAAAGCACAATGGGACGTGTGTTTGTTTGTCCTGATGAGCGCAGTTTCTGTACAAAGGCTGATGCTGAGCGCTATTGGAAGAGTCAACAGGCCAATGCCGATGCTAAACATCCCGTACAAACTGGCGAAATCCGTGAAGAAGAACGCTTGTTGGGCGCAGTAACCATTGCTACCAATATGGCAGGTCGTGGTACTGATATTAAACTTACCGATGAAGTAAAGAATGCTGGTGGTTTGGCTATTATTGGTACGGAACGTCATGAAAGTCGGCGTGTTGACCGTCAGCTCCGTGGTCGTGCCGGACGACAGGGTGACCCGGGGTCGTCTGTATTCTTTGTTTCGCTCGAGGATAATCTCATGCGTCTGTTTGCTTCCGAACGTATAGCCCGTGTAATGGATAAACTCGGATTCAAGGAGGGTGAAATGATTGAGGCCAAAATGGTCAATAATAGCATCGAGCGCGCGCAACGTAAGGTTGAAGAGAATAACTTTGGTATCCGTAAGCGCCTTTTGGAGTATGATGATGTAATGAACAAACAGCGTACTGTTATTTACGAAAAGCGTCGTCACGCCTTGATGGGCGAACGTGTAGGTATGGATATTGCCAACATGCTTTGGGACCGCGTAATCAATATTATCGACAAAAACGATTATCAAGGTTGCCGCGAAGGTTTCATCGAAATTTTTGCCATCGAGGCTCCTTTCACAGAGGAACAGTTTAACTCGATGAAACGCGATGATCTTTACGAGCATGCCTTCCAGGAGGTTGTAGCTGCTTTCCGTCGTAAAACCGATCGGTTGGCAGAAGTGGCTATGCCGGTTATTACGCAAGTTTACGAGAACCAACGTGATATTTACGAGAATATTTTGGTGCCCATAAGCGATGGTAAACTGGTATATAATATTCGTACAAACCTCGAAAAAGCTTATCTCACAGGCTCGAAAGAAGTGGTTAACGATTTCGAAAAGGCCATTTTGTTGCATAATATTGATGATGCGTGGAAAGAAAACCTCCGCGAACTCGATGAACTTAAGAAGTCTGTACAGAATGCTTCGTATGAGCAAAAAGACCCGCTTCTGGTGTTTAAACTCGAGAGTGTGCAGCTATTTGATAAAATGGTAAATCGTATCAACAACGATACGGTTTCTACCTTGATGCGTGGTCGAATTCCTGTACAGGATCCTGAGGAAGTTAAGGAAGCTGCTCCTGAGCAGTCAACTTCAAACCAAAAACTTCAAACATCACACGAGTCACTCGATGGAAATGGTGATGCTGAAGCTCGCGAAGCTGCAGCGCGCGACACTCGTGAAGCAAACCAGCAGCCAATCGTAAAGGATGAACTTCCTGGACGCAACGATCCTTGCCCTTGTGGTAGCGGAAAAAAGTTTAAAAATTGTCACGGGCGCGATGTTGAGTAACAAGAGCCTTTTAAAACTATGCTTGGGGCTTCTTATTGTTATTTGAAGCTTTGAATACTATATTATTGGTGGTCCCCTTGCGGGTAATTCGGAATGACGAATTTTAATCATCCGAGTTGCTGCAAGGGGGCCTTCTTTATTACACCGATAAAGGTAGTCGTTAATAGAGCAATTGTTATTCTCAATTTTGATATGCGCAAAAACGTGCACTTTTCATTTTGCACCATTTCTGTCTTAAACTTATTGAGCATAAGCTATAGTCTTGTTGGTAGCAAACACAATCTGTTTGTGAATATTGATTTTGCAGCATTTCCTTATTGTTATGATGAGGATTGGGCTTTTGTAATTACGGCAAATGCTGTTGATATACTTTGATCAAAATTTATCTATCTCACAACATAGCCGTGTAAAAAGCTGTACCCCGTATGTAAAAAGTCATACACCAATTAGAGAAACA
>Freddie_p2__coassemble_3033_pt1 | contig 9512 bp, 7 predicted proteins | sample Freddie_p2__metabat2_high_PE_021 | metagenome-assembled genome bin Freddie_p2 | reverse complement strand
ATTATTAACTAACAATGAATTCGACACTGTTGCATTGTCTGTTTGAATTCAGGTATTTTTAAAAGGCCCGTTTCGGCAAAAATAACCAATTGCCGGACACGCTGAATGTGTCCGGCAATTTTTATGGACTGAATGGTTTCTATCTATTTCAAACTTTTCAAACTACCTGCCGTCAGGACTGACACCCCGTGAAATGTGTCAGCCCTGACGGGTCCTCTTTGTTTTTCTAAAATAAAAAAACTGTCAGCAAACACTTACCCCCCCTTTAGCGGTCGTCCACTTTTTTTGTCTGAATTATAAGAATGATGTCATTTTGAGTGTTCTACCATATTTTATGCAAGCAAGATTGCTACTCAACAGGAATAGGAGAATCTTCAAAACAACTCGTAAAACGAAAGAAAACGAGGCTTATGTAAAGCCTGTAAAAACATCATTACTCAGTCTTAGCAAGGATGTTGTGCCAAGCTTCCTCCCCAAACTTACCATCCGGCATAGCGCTGCACAAACCGATGCACGCGGCGGGTGTATTCGGCCGGATAAAGCTGATAGCTGCGGGCATGGGGGGCCTCCGGAACCAGCCAGGCGGCTTTGGGGCCACGATGGGCAGCATGAAGGGGCTGGAGCATGGCTGTAGGCACAAATTTGTCGGCCGAACCATGAATAAAGAGCATAGGACGAGTGCAGCGGGCCACCTGTTGCAAAGCCGAAGCCTCATCAAAACTCCAGCCGTATCGCCACTTGCACAGCGTAGAGGCCAAAGGAATGAGCGGCCAGGCCGGCAGACCGAACTGCTCGCCCAGCTCCTTTGTAAACTGGTCGGTTACCGAGGTATAGCCACAGTCTTCGACATAGGCTGTTACCATAGGCGGCACATCGGTATCGCCTGCAAGCATCATAGTGGTGGCAGCTCCCATCGACACGCCGTGCACCACCGCCTGCAGCGAGTCGCCAAAAAAGGTGGGCAGCCGGTTTACCCATTCCTTCACATCGAGACGGTCTAACCAGCCCATCTGGTAATGGTTTCCCGCACTCTGTCCGGCATTGCGCAAGTCGGGCAGGAGGATGTTGGCCCTGAGGTCGCGCTGATACATGCGCCCCAGGTGCATCATGCGCACGGCACAATCGGTATAGCCGTGCACCAGCACGGCCGTGCGGCGGGTAGCACGCGGTGCATCAGCATAGTAAGCATGCAGCCGGGCGCCGTCGGGGGCTACGATGATGGTGTCGTGCCAATTGCCCGCAGCCTGCAGCGAGTCGCGCCAGGCCACGAGGCCGGGATAAAGACTGTCCATTTCGTGCCAGGCCAGGGCCTCGTTGCGTCCCCGGTCGCCGGGTTTGAGCGAATAGTCGAGCAAGTACCACGAGGCACCGCCCAAAACTAAGGCTGCCAAAAGCACCATACTCAGGGCGCCCAACGTTAGTTTTTGAAGTTTTGTCATCCTATCAAAGGGTTTAGGGTGTACACGGCCCGCCGGGGCATCCGTCTTAAGACTTAACGGTGCACCATATAACGGAAAGGACCGTACACTCAGGGTTTTTCGAAATGTTGGTAATCCTTGAGGCTGCGCCAGTCGCCGCCCCACACAAATCCGTGCTGCTTGAACAGCCGGTGGCACAGGTCGCCGCGCGTAATGCGGTAGGGACTCTTCAGGCTGCGGTTGGCATAGCGGCGGCCCTTGGCTGGCTGCACCTTACGCCCGTCGCGACTTACGCAGGGGTTGTATAGCGGGTTTATATCAATAGCCCGGCCGGTGCTGTGCTTGGAGAGTGCCTTGCTTCCGGCCACACGGCGGTAGTTAAAAGCCGAGGTATTATTGGCCGCCATCGACCGCTCATCATCGGCTCCATAGTAGTCAATCAGGCGCATGCGCTCTATGGGGTAACGCGCACGGTGCAACTCGCGGAAAATGGCCAGCAAGTCGGCAGCCAAATCTTTGTGGCACACCAGTTCGCCCACATGCTCGCGGCCCCCAGCATCGTAGTGCTTGACGCGCAAATAACGCAATGTGGCCCGCGGCACACCGCAGCCAACCTTGTACGAACGGCCCTGCATCAAGGCAAATACCGAATCGGGGAGAGCGCAGGCCGTAAAATCGTTGGCAGCAGACCGAGCCATACTGTATTTGAAGGGCAGCAGTCCTATGAGCAGCAGTATCAGAATTTGTTTCATGGACAAAGGTATTGTTTCATGACCGCAAAGGTAAGGATTTCTGCCCATTACCCTATGCAGCAAATATACTTATCTACTCATACTTTTATCCCTGGGTTTACCCATATACTCCTATATCTTTCTAAATAAACTCAACCAACTTCTTTATATCATCCTAAATTGGCTACTTCTAATTGCCATAATCACAATCCTTTTTTCTTTATATAAGAAAGAGCACACCATTTCAGCCCTATAAATAATCATCTTTAAAAGTTTAAGAACATGGGAACAAAATTGATTTCATTCATCGTAATAATGGTGATATCTATCCTACTGTTCGTAGGAGTAAGTTGGGGCGGATCCTTTAGTTTATCTGCTGCAGTTTGGAGTCAAAGTATTTGCTTTTTTGCATTCACATGCTATGTGCTGTGGAAAATTGAAAAATCTCAAACTAAAAGGCTACCGATACCTTTAGCAGTCTTCGCTATCAAGTTAGGACGTATGCTACCCATGCTTCCAGTAATGATAAGTGACTTTACCGGAACATGGACATACATGATAGTAAACATCATATGTTTATTATCCATCATTTTAGGAGCTATTTGCTTTCATGAAAAGCGAAGTTCCGTTTACACCCTCTCTATTATCATCATGCTTATGCTGAATACCATAGCCCTCAATCAATGGGAACAAATGGTTATTGGAAAGGCATGCAGCATTATTGTTTAATTAATTGCGGATGGTTTTGGTTACAACCATGTGATGGTCGTTGCGGAGGAATTTAGTTAACCCCAAAAGCTGAAATGGAACTTGTGCTTACTATGAATATTCATTAAAGAGGTGTATCATAACTACATTCTCCCCCCTCCGCCCCAAGCAAACTCGCAACTGCAGTGTATAGCACTCAAGTTGCGAGTTTGTTTTTGATTAAGCGCGGATAAGAAAGGCGGATACCGGCGTTATGCCCTGCCGGTCAGTTCGGGCGGAAGCTGAGGCATGGCCCCTACCTGTGTACATACATAGGCGCTCACCTTGACGGCACGCTCGTGGGCCTCGCGCACACTCTTGCCTTGAAGCAACGAGGCAACGAGGGTGGCAGTAAACGAGTCGCCGGCACCCACGGTATCGGCCACTTCGACCCGGGGCGTTTCGACAAACGATACCTTGCCGGGCGTAAAAATATAGCTGCCGTTTACGCAACAGGTCAGTATAAGCATCTTAAGGTTATACTTAGCCAGCAAAATCCAGCATTTGTCCTGCAGGTCAATGCCGGGGTAGCCAAACAGACGGCTGACTGTGACCAGTTCCTCGTCGTTGATTTTGAGCACATTGCAACGGTGCAACGATTCGGTGAGCACCTCTCGGGTGTAAAAGTTCTGACGCAGGTTGATGTCGAAGATTTTGAGAATGCCCTCGCCCTCGGGCATTGTGTCGATAAAGCGTGCAATGGTTTCGCGCGATACAATGCTGCGCTGCGCCAGCGACCCCCAGCACACGGCCCGGGTGTTGCGGGCCAGTTCGGCAAGCTGCGGGGTAAAGAGGATGTTGTCCCAAGCCACGCCCTCTTTGATTTCGTAACAGGGCACCCCGCTGTCGTCGACAGTTACCTGCACCGTGCCCGTGGGATAGGGCACCGTGCTGACCACGCCCTGCAAGTTGCGCGCGGCAAACACCTGGTGTATTTCCTGTCCGAGTTTGTCGTTGCCCACGGCACTGACCACCCGACTCTCCAGGCCGAACTGCGACACATGGTAGGCAAAGTTGGCCGGGGCACCGCCGATTTGGCGGCCTTCGGGCAATACGTCCCACAGGGCCTCGCCCATTCCCACTACATAGCGGGGAACTACCTGACCGACTTGAACATCGCGGGCTGCGGCAGCGCTGCCGTCATCGATACCCGCCGTGGGGATGATTGGGTTATAAGGATAATCTATCATGGTGTAAAAAAAATTTTGAATGTTTATGTTTAACTAAACAGTTGGAACTGCAAATGTAAGAAAACTCAAGGCAAACTGGCCACACAGCCCGGCAGCAGGAGCCACCCTAACGGCCTACCCTGAAGGCAAAGCAGCACAGATAGCCCACTGCTACTGCCATGACTGCTACAGCGCCCACCTGGCCGGAAAGGGCATCGCTCAGCAAACCCATGGCGAGCGGAAATACGGTGCCGCCGAAAAGTCCCATAATCATCAGTCCCGAAACCTCGTTTTGCCTGTCAGGACAACTCTTCAAGGCCTGTGCAAAGGTAATGGGAAAGATGTTGGAATTGCCATAACCGACAAGGGCGATACTTGCGTAAAGCAGCCATTGCGAGCCGGCCAGTACGAAACCAACCATAGCCAACAGCATCATGCCCACACTCAGCATGAAAAAGCGGCGTTCGCTCACACGGGTCAATATGAAGGCGCCCGTAAGGCAGCCCACGGTGCGGAATATAAAGTACAGGCTGGTGGCAAATCCGGCCTCATCGAGCCCCATCCCCAAATACTCCTGCAATATTTTGGGGGCGGTGGTATTGGTTCCGACATCAATACCTACATGGCACATGATGCTCAAATAACAAAGCAGCACGGCGGGTTTGGCAAGCAGGGCCAGACTGGCCCCGAAGCCCGACACGCTCACGGGGGCCGCTTCGGATATCGGGGTGGTCCAAAGAGTCAGCACCGCCAGCACCGAAATGCTCATGTAAACAGGAAACAGTATGTACCAGCCCAAGCCGAACACCATATACGAAGCCCCCCAGGCAGCTATCAGGGGAGCCAGGAAAGAGGCTATGGCCTTGACAAACTGCCCGAACGTAAGTACCGACGAAAGGTTGCCGCCTTGTACCACATTGGAAAGCAAGGGGTTCAGCGAGGTTTGCATAATGGCATTGCCTATGCCCAAAAGCGAAAACGATACCAGCATAAAGCCATAGCTCTGCCCGAACAGGGGCAACAGCAACGACACCAGGGTTACTGCCAGGCTGAGCAGCACCGTGCGCTTGCGGCCTATGCGGTTCATAAGCAGGCCGGTGGGCACACTGAAGAGCAAGAACCAAAAAAATACGAGCGAGGGAAACACATTGGCCTCGGAATCGGTCAGCATCAAGTCGGCCTTGACGTAGTTGGAGGCTATGCCTACAAGGTCGACAAAGCCCATGACAAAGAAACTGAGCATAACGGGCACCAATACCAGGCGGCTCGTGTTACACGAAGGGGTGTTCATAACAAAAGAGGGTTATATAGCGTAAATACTTGGATGGATGAAAGAGAGTTGCCTGCAGTTAAGAAAGGCAGGCTCCGGCGAGCCGCTTACTTAACAACCAATTACAACAAACAAATTGACTACTTATTGCCCGCATGGTTGGCCGAGGCCGCATGAAGCATTACATTACGATTGCCGACTTCCTGATTCATACCCGCAAAGGCCTTTATACTGTCGGCACCAATCGGCTGCTGAGCCCAGACTGCTGTAGCACATAGTACCGACAGTATAAGTGCCGATGCAGCTCGCCGTGAATATTTACCTGAAGATTTCATTATACACCAAAGTTGAAAAAGGTTTGATTGAAAATAATAAAGGATGGCTGCAGAAACTTAAAGCGGCTCAACAGGTTACGGCTGAATTGTTTATAACAAATATTTAAACTTTACGTGCCCTTCCGGACGGGCTGAAGTTACACCTTGCATTTCACACTTAGCACATCAGAATGCAAAGCACGCTTGTCGTTTCTGCAGCAAAACTAGGGTATTGAGGGCTGAACGGCTTAAAATCATGTTGCAACTGCTTGTAATTTTGTTGCCATGCACCATTTTTTTATCCATTTGCAACGAACGTGCTGCACGAAGGGGCAAACACAGCTTTTTGACGCTTTGAGTTTGCATTCTGGCAGACTTTCACGCCGCTTATTTTCACACTTCACACCCCCGCCCCGCTGCCGGCAACCGGCCTTTTTACTTTTATTACAAGGCAGGCGGCCGTACTTAAAGTTGGCGGCAGCGGAGCAGTTTTTACAGGCAACACTCCCCGAGTCAAGGCTGTAAACAGATTTTTTTGTAATTTTGCTTCGCCAAACCTGTTTGCATCCTATTCCCTGTCCGGCAACTCCGCAACAAGGCTGGTGCAAACATGACAAAGGCAACGTACGGCCTTAAAACTACCCAACCCTAACTTTTAATTTCCACGATGAGCGACTCTTACAAACACCAACCCGACGAGCAGGAACAGAAGCAAACGACAGCTACCACCAACAACCCGACCGCCGACAATGCTACCCAAACGGACGAAGCAGCCGAATGCCACTCTGACTACAAACCGCAGGAGGTGAAAGACTCGCAAGGAAACCTGCAACTTACGGGCATGTACCAAAACTGGTTCCTCGATTATGCCTCGTACGTTATTCTGGAACGTGCCGTCCCCCACCTGGGCGACGGCCTTAAACCCGTACAGCGACGCATTCTGCACTCCATGAAACGACTCGACGACGGGCGCTACAACAAGGTGGCTAACATTGTGGGACACACCATGCAGTTTCACCCGCACGGCGATGCCTCAATCGGCGATGCACTGGTGCAGTTGGGACAAAAAAACCTGCTGGTTGACTGTCAGGGTAACTGGGGTAACATCCTGACCGGCGACTCAGCTGCCGCGCCCCGATACATCGAGGCACGCCTGTCGAAGTTTGCACTCGACGTGCTCTTCAATCCCAAAACCACCCAATGGAAACTCTCGTACGACGGACGCAACAAGGAACCCATAGCCCTACCTGTTAAATTTCCGCTCCTGCTGGCTCAAGGAGCCGAGGGCATTGCGGTAGGACTGTCGGCTAAAATCTTGCCACACAACTTTGGCGAACTCTGCGACGCTGCCGTCAGCTACCTGCACGGACAACCGTTTGCCATCTACCCCGACTTTCAAACAGGAGGGGCCATCGACGTGTCGCGCTACAACGAGGGAATGCGCGGGGGAGCAGTCAAAGTGCGTGCAAAAATTGAAAAACTCGACAACAAAACGCTCGTCATACGCGAAATTCCCTATGGCAAAACGACCTCAACCTTGATTGACTCCATTCTCAAAGCTAACGAAAAAGGAAAAATCAAAATCAGAAAGGTTGACGACAATACAGCAGCCAACGTAGAGATTCTGGTACACCTCACACCGGGCACCTCGTCGGACAAAGCCATTGATGCCCTCTACGCCTTTACCGACTGCGAAATATCCATCTCGCCCAACTGCTGCATCATCGATGACAAAAAGCCCAAATTCCTATCGGTTAGCGACGTTCTGCGCCGCTCGGTTGACCAAACGCGCGAACTGCTGCGACAGGAACTCATCATCCGACGGGGCGAACTGACCGAAAGCCTGCACTTTGCCTCGCTCGAACGCATCTTTATCGAAGAGCGCATCTATAAAGACAAAGCCTTTGAACAAGCCAAAAACATGGATACGGCCGTGGCACATATCGACTCACGGCTCGAACCCTTTAAAAAGGACTTTTACCGCGAGGTGAACCGCGACGACATCCTGCGACTCATGGAAATTAAAATGGGGCGCATACTCAAATTTAATAAAGATAAGGCCGACGAACTCATTGCACGCATGCTCGAAGAGGTGGCACGCATTGACAAAGACCTGCAAAACATGGTGGAGGTAACGGCTAACTGGTTCAAACTCATTCGCGATAAATATGCCGCGCAACACCCCCGACTAACCGAAATACGCTCGTTCGACAACATCGAAGCAACCAAGGTTATTGAGGCTAACGAAAAACTCTACATTAACCGCGAAGACGGCTTTATGGGCACGGGACTCAAAAAAGACGAGTTCGTTGAGAACTGCTCGCCCATCGACGATGTTATCATCTTTTACCGCGACGGTACCTACAAGGTGACACGCGTGCAAGACAAGGTGTTTATCGGCGAAACGGAACGGGCCAAAAAGGAGAAAAAGAAAAAGGTGGAGATTATACACATCGCCGTTTTCAAAAAGGGCGACAAACGTACCATCTACAACGCCGTATACCGCGATGGCGAGACGAATGCCTGCTTTATCAAACGTTTTAACGTAACATCTATCACCCACGACCGCGAATACGACGTAACTACCGGTACACCCGGAAGCCGCATTCTCTACTTTACGGCGAACCCGAACGGCGAGGCCGAAATCATTAAGGTTACCTTCCGCCCCAACCCCAAACTCAAACGCATCAGCTTTGACAAGGACTTCGGCGAAATTCTGGTAAAGGGACGCCAAAGCCGCGGCAACCTGCTCACACGCATCGATGTACACAAAATTACGCTCAAGGCGCATGGTGCATCGACCCTGGGCGGACGCAAGGTGTGGTTTGACCACGACGTACAACGCCTTAACTACGACGAACGCGGACAATACCTGGGCGAGTTCCACTCGGACGACCTGGTGCTTGTAATTCTCGACAACGGACAATTCTACACTACTTCGTTCGATCTCAACAACCACTACGAGCCTACCGGCATCCTGCGCGTGGAAAAGTTTGACGAACAAAAGGTATGGAGTGCCGTGCTCTTCGATGCCGACCAACAAAACTACCTTTACACCAAACGCTTTACGTTGGAACGCACCGCTCAGGCGCGGCCGCTCTGCCTGACGGGCGACAATGCCAACTCCCAGCTCCTGATACTGACCGACCAGGTTTATCCGCGCGTCAAGGTGACCTACGGAGGGGCCGATGCCTTCCGCGACCCGCTCGAGGTGGACGTAGAATCGTTCATCGGCGTCAAAAGTTACAAGGCTAAGGGTAAACGCATCACTACCTGCGAGGTTGACCAGGTTGAAGAACTCGAGCCCCTGCGTTTTCCAACACCTGAGCCTACGGACAACGAAGAAGAGAACAACGACAACGAGCAACAGATTTTGGACGATTTGACCGAAGGGTCTTCGCTCTTTTCACAACCCGGTATTGACCTTGAATAAGTTGGTACTGCCATAAAGCACGCAAAGATTCCTCAACCTGCTACCTGCAAAATATGGAAGTAACCTAATCGGTTCTACCCGGAATTTCCGGTAACAACTCCACAATACGGCATAAAAGACAAGGAAAAATACAAAAACTATCCTTTTTCCTTGGCACTTCGCCCAGCTTGCACTATCTTTGCATCCGATTTCGCGCCTGTGGCGAAATTGGTAGACGCGCCAGACTTAGGATCTGGTGTAGCGATACGTGTAGGTTCGAGTCCTATCAGGCGCACACAGAAAAATCCTAACTGCTTGAATATAAGTAGTTAGGATTTTTGCTTTTATAAAATTGCCAACATAATTCGTCGCTAATTGTTGTGGTTGGCAAAGTTTATGTTGAAGTCATCTAAACTTATTGAGAAAATATAAAATGGGAGATTTTTGTATC
>Freddie_p2__coassemble_2831_pt1 | contig 10338 bp, 7 predicted proteins | sample Freddie_p2__metabat2_high_PE_021 | metagenome-assembled genome bin Freddie_p2 | reverse complement strand
ATATCAAGATCACCAATTATTTAACCCTAAAACACGGAACTTTTAATCTGCGCCCAATTCAGACCAGGGTGACGAGAGCATCCAGGTTATTCGTGAAGTAGCTGCAGTCAATGCTTTGTATACGCTACTTTTCTTCCTGATTGTTACAGCACTTACCAAGGTGCGGGCCATTAACAACCTGACCATCCACGGCAAGAATATTCCCATCTGATTGTTCAAAGCATTTCGAATATTTTATTACAAAATTCTATGGAAAATAACAGCAAACTTTACTTATTGGCCATTGGTGGTACCGGTGCGCGTGTGGTGCGTTCGTTAATCATGCTCTTGGCCTCGGGCATCGATGGCTTGAACAGTACCATCGAGGTTGTGCCCGTTATCATCGACTTTGACTTGGGCAACGGCGATTTGAACCGTGCGGTAGATGCCCTGAAGCAATATCATTTAATCAATACGCAACTTTATCCGGCAGGTGGCACCACAGTCTATGACAATCATTACTTCATGACGCGTATCACTTCGCTCTGGGATGTAGGTAAAGGTGGAAAACCTGATCATTGTGAAGACTACAAAATGTATTTCGGGCCGGCAGGAAAGTCACTGACCTTTGCCGAGTCGTTAGGGTTCGATGCTCTGAACAATAATCCGGATACCCGTGTAACAGCCGATTTGATGCGTTGCCTTTATGACGATTCGCCGGAGAAACTCGATGCGGTAAATAGTAATCCGGATGCCGAGTTAAATTTGGACTTAACGGTTGGTTTTAAAGGCAATCCCAATATTGGCAGTGTGGTATTCCATAGCATCAGAAATAACGAGGCTTTCAAGCGGATGGAAAGCAACATCGGAACAAACGACCGCGTGTTTATCGTCAGTTCCATCTTTGGCGGTACGGGGTCTTCGGGCTTTCCCGAGTTGGTAAGGGCTATCCATAACTCCACTGCGCCACTACTGAATACTGCCAAACTGGGAGCGGTGGTTGTGCTGCCTTATTTCAACCTGACAAATACTGGCGGCGCCATTGATGCAAATAGCTTTAACAGCAAAGCAAAAGACGCTCTGGAGTATTATGCAAACAACTTGAACGAATACCTCAAAGCGCTTTATTATGTAGGCGATACCAAGCGTGACAATCCGAACTATGCCGAAGGAGGAACCGCCCAGATCAATCCCGCCCAGACCATTGAATTTGTGGCTGCAACGGCGGTCATTGATTTTATGCTTAAATCCGATGCCTTACTTAACACCAGTACTGCTTATGAATATGGTTTGAATGCGGCGGATGAAGAAATAAACTTGACCTACAGTCATTTTGATAACGGCTCGAAGTTCATGTTCCTCAAGCGTTTGCATGAGTTTGCCATGGCAATGAAGTATTACAACGACCGTATACACGGTGCCCGCAACCAGGTGGGTGAGAGCAAGGCCTATTTTGGTCCGAAGGGTTATAATTTGAATACCAAAAAATATCAGGGCATCTATGAGTGCGTAAACAATTTCCTGCCCCTTCACACCGATGGCAATTATAAGAACAATTGGGGTTTCTGTCCGTGGGTAACAGAACTCGAGTCGCATAATGGAGCGCGCAGTCTCAAGTTCTTCCGCATGGATACTAAGTCAGACTGTCGTTCGATGTTTGTATTTAAAGGCGAAAACCCCATTGAAATGGGATTTGGAAAATTCAATCCCTTTAAGGACGATTATATTGATACCAAATTAAACGAAGGGTTGAAGCATATGGGCAATGATACTTCGGAATGCGCTTTCTTTAAGAACCTGCGCGATGTGATGCAAGCAAGTTTCAGTTCCATCGGATAACCTCCACGCTAAAAACAGATATACTATGATTTTCAGAATACATGAAAATACAGCCAAAGTTGCTTTGCAGAATTGGCAGCCATCGAATTTTATAGATGGAACAATGGCAAGTACAATTGATACAACTACTGCCCCGCACAAAATGGGTACTTCCATCCCTAACTTCTTTGCGCGTGTACATTTGTTCAAGCAGGCATTTAATGATATGAAAAACGTACACTCGCATACCCAAAATACCCCCAAGGCCAAGTTGCTTACAGTGTGTTGGGATATGCTGGAGTTCCTTTTTCAGCATGGCAATTCGGCCAATCTCAAGGTGTGCCGCTGGGATGCCAGTGAGCAAATTAATTATTTAAAGCTGAGTGGCAAACCGGAACATCAGAATTTAGCCAACTATTTGCAGGACGAAATAAAAGCAAAGCCCGAACTTCAGGTCATTTACCTGTTTTATTGGACTAATGCAACTACCTCTGGTCAAAGCAAAATACATCTGATAGGCGGTACTTCGCCCTACACCATGGTGTTTACCTCGCCCAACTGGACACGGAACATGGCCGAATGTGGATGGACATTTAACCGCCTTGATGGTTCTGCCATGTTCGACGGGGGCGTACATGCCTTTGCAGCACGCGCTCCAAAATTCAAAGATTGGGTATTAAGTACCTATCTGGCTTATTCAGGCGGTTTTGCTGCTCGTGATTTTACAGATACGTTGAGCGCTTTGTTAGGTGCCGGTCTGCCTCCGCATGCCATGCAATTAAATAGTTTGAGCATTCCTGAACGTCCCGCTCAGTTCCTGACATGGTATACACCTCTTCAAGATGTAAAAGGAACACAGGTCACCATTCATAACGGGACGGTACCTTTGGCTTACGAACCCGTGAGTTTGACCACCAGCGACTACCAGATAGAATGCACATCGGACCGCTACAAGAACTACACCTATGAGGGTGCGGCTGTGGTGTTGCAAACCCCGTTGGTGCTCAACGAAGGCGGCATACCCGGAGCTAAGTATGTGGGCGATACGCCTTGGAACCCAGCTACCTGCCAAATTCATGAGGCCGCGCTGACTGATGCTTTGCACCTGCGCAGTCTGCCCGGTGGTATGGGCATCCAATATCCCTTCCTGACAGCCAAGGACTTTTTGGAATACAAACTGATTCGCTTGCCTTACGCCATCGACAGCAAGCGCTTCCTGACGGCCTTTGATGGCAACTCGCGCTACTTGCTGCCGCTCAAGTCACGCTTTTTTGACTTTTTCAATATCTCCGATTTAGAGAATATTGTAGGACATCAGGGCGGCGGAAAGGCCTTGAAACTGCTCAGCCTGGAACCTTGTGGAGCAGAGGGCATGCAGGTCACACTGCGCATTCCCGTATCGCATCAGGCACCGGGTGCCACCCATCATTCTTTCATCGAATTGCGCAAGGTATATGCAGCGTCAGACATTGTGAGCCAGCAAGGACAGTTTGAAGTGGGCATCTTCCCCTTCTACCGCTGTACCGACGACCCTCAGCATAACCAGTATGCCGTGGCCTTGTATGCCAACGATATTGCGTTGGAGTTTACGGCATACGATACCACCTCCCAGCAACCGGTAGATGTCCATTCAACCCTCCGTACATCTAACCAAACAATTTTGTCGACTACCTATTACGAGGTAGATCAGGCCTTCGATTATGTAGCCGTTTGTATTAACGATACAAAAGAAAACGTAAAGGCCAAAGGATTGATTTTACCTCGCTTCTACCAACCTGACTATCAGGTAAAAGCAGCCGGGGCAGGCATGAAGGCTGCTGTAGACTTTGGTACATCGAACACGCACATTGCCGTGATGTCTCCCGGGCATACACCTGAGCCCTTTAGCATCAGCAGCATGGTCACCTTCTTGAGCGCCAGCAGCGATTACTCAGCTGCAGCAATCGACGCTGAGCTATTGTCCAATGTAATGGCTACCCAATATCCCAGAGAGTATGTGCCCGGCGTAATCGGGCAAGGCAACAGCAAGTTTGCTTTCCCCATGCGCACCACGACCTGTGAGGTGAAGAATTTTGCTACCATTCCCAATCCCCGTTTGTTCGGCCATATCTCGCCCGGATTTAACTTCCTGTCCGAGCAATATGTCGGTGTGGATGACTGGACCTACGATACCAATCTGAAGTGGGCTTTTGAAACCGACCCGGCGTCCATCCCTTACAAGAACCGCATCATCAATTATTTCAAGTCGTTGCTTTGGATGATTAAGTCCAAGAGTCTGCTCGAAGGCCATGGCTTGCCCGGCACCGTTTACATTACCTTCCCCGAGGTAATGTTGGCAACGGTAAAGAATCAATTAATAAATTGCTGGCAAGAAGCTTTTGCTGCCTTGCATCTTCCTTATGAGGATGAGGTAGATGCCGGAGGTACAGTCATCAAGCGTTACTTAGTGGTAGATAGCGAATCGTTGGCTCCCTATCATGCCATGGCAAGTACCGTGATGGGCAGTAGCTTTATGAACATTGATATCGGTGGCGGTACCTCTGATATTTTGTATGTCGTAAAAAATGGTGGTACGATTGTAGCAACCTATTTCACCTCGACCAAGTTTGCCGCGAACGACCTTTGGGGCGATGGGTTCAGCGTGGCCGCCGGCGGAGCGGCATTGCGCACCAATTGCGACAACGGATTTAAATCGTATATGGATGGCATGGTCACAGGTTCCGGCATCGATTTAGCCAGCCAAAGTGCCTATAAAACATTTGCCGACCAAATAGCAAAGAATTCGGCCGATATAATGGGTTACTTATTCAAGAATGACAAAACCTTCAATACCGAGGCCAAAATCGCTGAACAAAAGAACTTATTCAGTTTAATCTTTGTGCATTACGCGGCGGTTATCTACAACGTGGCACGCATCCTGAAGAAGAAGAAACTGCCCATTCCCGAGGTGCTCTCGTTTACTGGTATGGGTAGCAAGTACACCCGCCTGATAGCCCCTCAGGATGCCGAATTGACCGAACTGACCCGGATTCTGCTGCAACTCTTTACCGTTACCGACGACCAGGAATTTCCGAAAACATTTTGCGTAAAGCGTCCGGGAGCAGCCAAAGAGATGACAGCCAATGGTGCTCTGGCAGTAACGGGTCTGGCAGCCGGCTTTGTCGCTTCGAACCCGCAGAATGTCAATGACTACGGCTTTGATACCGAGCAGACGCTTACTTACGCCGATGTGAGCAAGGATGAAGTGCGAAAGGCCGTGCTGGTGGAATACGAGCACTTTATCGATTTGATAAGGGGCAGTCAGGAGTTCCGTAATTACCTGCATAGCAAGTTTGCGCTGACCATTTGCGACAGCTTGCTCGATGACTTGAAGAATAAGGCCGAGGCCAGCTACAATAACTATAGCGGTATGGCTGCGGGACATGCTCAGGTCAATGTCACCGAAACCCTCTTCTTCTGGCCGTTGAAGCATGCCCTGTACGAAGTTTCTAAGAATTACCAATCCTATCAATAGTTCAACCATGAAGCGAATAGCATTTTTATGCATGCTCTTCGTGTTGGGTGCACACCTCCTCAGCGAGGTGTGTGCCCAAGGCACGGAGGGGTGTGCAGCAGACACAACGTATGGTACATACGATAAGAATTCAAACACCTTTACCATCAAGAAAGAGTATCTCGGGACGATAATCCCCATGTGGGCTATAGCCGATGCTTGTGAAATAACCTATCCCTTGTATGGGGATTATGATGAAGTAACGGAGACGCAGTTTGGTGGTGCAGATAATGAAGGTAATCAATATTTCGAAGATAAATATAATGAATATCAGCCTGAACATCCAGCAAAAGTTGTTTGTAATATATACCGATCTTTGATGTTAGATCTTACAGAAGTCAAGGACACAGCTTTCAAAGCAACATTGTGTTTTTTGGGAACCAAGAAAGAAGGAAATAAAGGTTATGTTCCTGATACCACAAAGATAGAAAAAGTTTCTTTAGCCGTAGAATCAAATCCTACGCTTGGCGGTGATGGAAATAACAATGTAGGTAAACCTAACGGTGATCAAGTTGAAAAACCCAAATCTTCGAACGTACTGGTAGCGTTTAATACGCTGCTGCTGCTGATTCTCTTAATCCTACAGTTTGTGCGTAAAGGTAAGAGCCAGTTGCCAAAAGCGCAACAGGTTCCGTCACCGAGTGCAGCAAGTATGCAGCAGCCTCAGCCCTTTGTTTCGTCTAATCGCAATCCGGAATATCAACAGATTCTTGCTGAACTTGGAGCATTGAAGCAGCAGGTAGAATTCTTGCAGCAAGGTATTCAGTCAATGCATGTTCAGCAACAACAGCAGCATGTACCGCAACAGCAGCATGTACCGCAACAACAGCAGCATGTTCAGCCTTTGCCTCCTACACCACCTTCCCCTCAACCTACACCCGAAGAAGTGTTTGATAAGGTAAGGTACGTTAGTGATAAGCGTTGTTTCTTGACGTCCGAAAATTCCAGTTCCATTATCCGCGTTGTCAAAAAAGGAAATGACATTCGTTTTACCCTGAAGGATGAAGCCCGCCAGGGAATTCTTTCAACCCTGAACACCTACGACGGATGTATTGTAATTGCAGGAAATACGGCAAGTCCGACGCAGCTTGACAAAGTCACTCCCGGTAAACTCCGTCAGGATGGAAACTGTTATGTGGTGGTTGAGCCCATCATCCTTCACTATCAATAGTCATCTCTAAACATTCAGTTTAATGGAGGACTTTTTATTTTATCTCATTCTTCTCTTCATTCTATTAGTTCCCGGAGTCTTTTTATTCTTGTGGAATAATCAGCAAGCCCGAAAAAACATCGCTGCGTTCTTGAACAAAGCCCTACAGCAGGTTCAGGAGGCGGCTATGCGTGCGGGCAGCCCGAATCCCCAGGCTGCCGGGCAACCGGGAACTTCGCAGTCTTCTCCTACTTCTCAGCCGAAGAATGAAGCGGGAAGGCAACTGCTTGCTGCCTTGCAAAAGCAGCAAACAGTGCAGGCCGAAGGAAACCGGCAAGTTGAGGCAAAACTGGCCGCCATGCAATTGCAACTCCAAAATATGGAGCAAGGGCTGTCGGACCGGCTGGCTGTCATTGAGCAACAGTTGCAATGGCTGCAGGCCAAGGTGCAGGAGCGGCAGCAAACCGCAGCGGCATCGGTGGCAGCCTATCCCCATCGCTGCTATGCACGGCAGGCCGATTTAACGCCGCCGGCAGGCTTTGATGTTAAAAGTTGCAGTTCGAGTTCGTATCGCGCCTTTTATTGCATCACCCTGCACTCGGCTACCGAGGCCACATTCGACCTGACGGCTGAGGCTAAAACCGAATTTGTGGCGCAAGGGGGCAGCATGGTTCCGAGCCAGACCTATGCGTTCGAAAACAATCCGCCTTATGCCTTGCAGCGTATCGAAACAACCGCTCCCGGACGTTTGGTGCTGCAGCAGGGCAAATGGGTGATAAGCTCTAAAATCAGCTTACGATATGTATAACGTAACCCTTTAAAAATGATGAAAATAAAACCGCTCCAATCAATGGCTATAGCAGGCATGTGCGTTTTGCTGACCATCGTGGCAACAAGTTGTAAGAATGACGCGTTTAAGCCCAACGGCTATAAATCGAAGGTGGTGAAGGTGGTTGATAGCCGCACCATCGAGTTGAGCAATGGCTTGCATGTGCAGCTCCTGGGTATAAAGGGCAGTGACCAAACCATGGAATACCTGAAGCAGCACGTAGTAGGCAAACGTGTAAAACTTGTGCGTGACAAGGGCAGTAACACCCCCAAAGAGGAGTACGATGGCGTGCCTAAAAAAATTAAAGCCTATGTCCGTTTGGGTAACGAAGTAATGTCTATCCAAGGTAAAATGCTCAAGGAATTTGGAACTCCGGCTGATTTGGATATGGGTAACTGCAAGGATTCGGTCGAGGTTTTTAAAGCATATGTTGCTGTAAAGCCCGATACCATTCCCGAACCTAAGACCCCGGAGGAACTGTTGGCTTACATGAAGCCGGCAACCTTTCAGATTATTACCCCCGATGGTACCGGAACAGGCTTTTTGATTAACGAATTAGGCTTGGCTTTAACTAATAATCATGTGCTTTCACCAAGTAATTATGGGAATGCCGTATGCGTCTTTTTCGGTGAAGACGGTACGCTCGACCGACTGAATCATCGTGAAGTTGAACAGGTGTATGTAACGTCAAGTGACAGCAAGATAGACTTCACCATTTTCCAACTGAAGTTAAGGCAAGGCGAGAAAACTCCGTACATGCCTTTGGTAAAGGAAAAGCAAGCAGAAGGCATTGCGGTGTGGAAATTGGGTTGCCCGGTAGGCGAAATAGCTAACTTTTCGGGTGGAAACTTGAGTAACTACAACAATGTTCAGGATAACGCTGGAAATATGTACAGTTATATCACCCATTCCTGCCCGGTCAATAATGGTGATAGTGGCGGCCCGCTCGTTAATAAATATGGTCAGGTAGTGGGCATCAACCAGTCGATTCGATTAAATAAAACCCTTTCATTGATGACCGGTTCTATTCAACGCGCTGAAGGCATTGCCTATGCTGTCGATGCATTGACCATCTGTCGTATTTTGGAAGAAGCACAAATTAAGTATGAACACTGACGATTATTTGCAACGATATATTCTGCAGAACATCGTAGAGCGCGTGCAGGTCAATCAACGCACCCGTACGTTGATGGTTGACCAAACCAAGCTCACAGACCAACAACTTGACACACTCCTCCGGGAGTGTGCCAAGTATGGCTTGAGCGAGGCCGAAGCCCGCAGCCGCATTCTGACGATGGGGCAGAACATCCACATTTACTCGCAACCTTCAGTCCGACAATCGGCCAGCCCCTTGTCGGTAGCCGGGATTGAAGTGGGCCGACACCTCATTCTCTGTTTTCAGGACAAACCCGGAAACGAGTTCAAACTGGCATTGATTTGCGTCGAAAAGGGATGTTTTGCCGTGGTAGAGAGCGAAATACCCGGTGTGGCTGTACTCGATGTGCTCGAAGCTCTGCAGCCCTGCTGGCAGGCAGGAAGTATGCTAAGTTTCAAGGTCTTTCGCAACGGACAGCCCTTTCCCAACGAGCAACAGGAGTTGCAACTCGAAGGCTATCGCCATTATAAGGAACTGCTGCCCGGTTTTCTGTACGAAGTGTACGACACGAAACAAAGTTTTGACTACAACGATGCACAGGCCGACATGCAGGCAAACAAAACGAAGTATGTTGATAGCTGGGAGTTGCACCAAGTATCCGGCCGTCCGGTTTTCTACACCACAAGCGACGATGTGCAACAGCGCAACTCCGTTTTTCGCATCGAACCCCATGTTGCTGCTGATACAGCCACTTTGATACCCAACTTAGACCGTTTGGACAACTTTCGCGGCGCCGAACTCATCAATCAGGCCAAAAACATGTTTGGAAACTGTTGCCGCATCATGATACGTGCCACCCAATCGCCTGAGTGGGCCGTCTGTCATTCTCCGGGCATGTTGCTGTGTAATGATTTGGCTGTAAGCCGGGCGGAGTGGGTACTGATGAGCCACCCGATTATCGAACTTCAATAATTTAATGTGTGATGCAGGAAAAATCTGTACGTGCTTTATTGGCCGATATACAAATGGCTGTGAGTCAGCATCGAGTGGACGAGCAATACCACCAGCTGCAGCAAAGGTTTAAGCAGCAAGGAGTATCAACCTATGCCCTACACGTGTTGATAAACGCAGCCTTAACGCGGCTTCAACTATATGAATATCAGTAGCTTACGACACTTTTGTAAGTAATTTGTAAGCTATTCGGGCCGCTGTTTTTAAAAGAGTAGCAAATTAGTCCATTATTCCTCAACGGCGGCTTGAGCCACGGCTATGCGTATCTGATTTTCAACGGAGAACGAGCCTTTTGTAAGTCTTTTGTAAGTTTTCGGCCTATTCTCAACTTTTGCATGCCTGAAATTCAATAACATACATATAACTGCGGATAAAACAGCCAAATGCTATTGACTATCAATGAGGAACAATGTTTTCGTAAGTGTTTTGTAAGCTCTCACGAGAGCAAAACCCACGAAAGATATCAAAGAATTATCTGTAACGGGTACGATAATTCGGTTGCTCGAAACCTTGTATACCAGTATCTAACAACCTTTGCAAAATTAATCATTAAACATCAAACAAACAATCATTATGGGAACAATCTGATAGGGACAGTCTTTATTTAACGCTTCATTTTGGAAAGCAGCTCATTCATCAGGGTTTTCTTCCGAAGCATTATATAATAAGGTATAGAAAAAGCACTTTAGTAAGCGATAATCAAGAATTTTAGTAAGCTGGCAAAATGCAGCTATACGCTTGTAAATATCCGATAAAACGACAATATCTGTATATTGCCTGCAAGATACAATACTTACCGGGCAGGACGATTGGGCGGTATTCCGCACTTGGGAGATACCTACGTTTCATTTAGCCAAACGAAAGAGTCATGAAAAGATTTGAATAGAAATCTCCTCCTCTAA
>Freddie_p2__coassemble_2531_pt1 | contig 11864 bp, 9 predicted proteins | sample Freddie_p2__metabat2_high_PE_021 | metagenome-assembled genome bin Freddie_p2 | reverse complement strand
AGGGGGATTTCTTTGTATATCCATCTCTGCCAAACGAGGCGGGGTGCATTTATTTGGTCAGTAAAAATGTCTGTTTCCCAAAAATCCCTCTGCACAGAGGGATGGGTTCTAGAGGCAAATGGTGATTTTGGTAATGAGTGCTATTAGCATCAGAGCGTACCACGCAAACGTAGCGCTCTTCCTCCATATTCAAAATAGAAGAAGTTCCGGCTATTACAGACATTCTAAACTCATTCTTTATGTTTTATATGAAGTATGATAGCCGTCTCAGTTCTAGATGTTTGTAATATATGACATAGCCCCCATGTTTTCAATGGTGTATTTAATCAGGTATTCGGCTTTATTGGTGAACGTATAACCTCACAGTTGGTGTCGCGTTGAATATGTGTACGGAGTGATTAGTATATACTTTCTACCCTCTTACGCATATCTATGCTTTGTGTAATGAACTTGTATTTGTTATCGTTCAGATAAAGCATTATTAGAGTTTTTGATTGCAAAGTTCGTCATGAATTGAACGTATTACAGTGCGGCTTAGATGAGAGATGCTTACGATTAGGCTATTCCTATAAGTAATATGAAGGTGTTAATTACTTATTCATAAAATTCTTATTTAGGTTCAATATGCAAATAGTAGATTTCTTCTGTCAATCCCTCAATGTCATCAGGAAGCTGATGCAACATCAACATGCGGGTGGTTTCGTTTTCCCAATACTTTTCAGCCACTACACCTTTTTCGGGCAGGCATTTAAATAGTCTTTCTTTTCCTTTGCCATTTTGTCCAGCACCAATACTATTTTCCATGAGCGCCATGACAGCCTTTTTAGTTGTCGGTAGAAATTCGGTGTCCGGCAGCAATTGATGATTTACTGGGACAAATTGAGAATAAGGATCAAAGTCCTTGGCAACAATGTCATACAATTTATATTCGTATTTTCTATCCAAAAGACAATAAGCCGTCAGATTCTTAGGATTTTGTAGCGTTATAGTGCCCCATTCAAGTCCCAGAAAGTCGCGATTATAAAGCGTGGTATTAAGTGACGTCTCATACTCCACTTTTCCATCGCGATAACCTTTCAAATGGCTCTTTACCGTACCGCTCTTAAAGAAGTTTGAACTCCATTGTGTTGTAATATGCTTTTCGGTTCCTTCTTCAGAAACCTTATTTTCATATACTTTGAACGTATGAGGATAATCATCTGCACTCCACACGATAGAATCATAATAATGAGTGAATTCAGGGAAACCTATGGGTGAATACTTACCATTTATATCAGTGATTCGGAAGGTAATAAGATCGAGGGGTGCCGGCAGCGGGCTTTCAATTCTCATAAAGGGAGTATATTTTGCCATTATCATCTTGAACTTCGCTTCTGCGGGCAAACCTTCCGGTTGGGGGTCTGTTGGTCCATCATCGTTATTGATTCTGCATAAACAGATCAGCGTATAAACTTTTCTTTCCCCGTCATTGGCTGAAATCCGAATCTCTTCATGTGCTAATGCTATATCATCAGAAGTAGATGGAGGAAAATGAATTTTCACTTGATTACCTTCTATCTTAAGAGTGGCCCATCCACAATCATATACGTAAGAATCTCCTGATATGGGGTTAAGCACATCAAAATTCTCGCAAGTCATTACCATATCACCTTCCTTGCCGTTAGCCTCAAAATAATAGGTAGGAGAAACTTCTGTAGTGGATTTTAAAAATTTGACGTTTTCGGGCGTATGGATTTCATACGACCACTCCATGGTTTTGGCTGGTAAAACATCATCCTTATCGCAAGCCGTTAAGAACAGGCAGATAAGCACCATAAAAGACATGAACAATTTATTCATATTCGCATCATATACTCTATTGGCCCCATTCGAGTTGCTAAATTGATGATGAGAAGCGTGAGCCAATTATGCAGCATCCTAACTAGGTGAGCATACCGTTTCTTTTATTTCTTTATTTTTGAGTAGAATTAGCTACTATTTAAATGTAAAATTAGTCCTTTAATCGAGATATTGCTTTTTATTGAACGAAATCTTCTACTATTTCTTCATCTTTAGCTCCTGTCAATGAACTTCATGTATGCAGTGTATCTTTTTCGAAAAATCATTTTATTGCCATCCGTTCAATTTACGTACTAAGAAAAAGCGTGCCCTAAAATAAGGGTCGTACAAAGTTTCCATCGGGTAATGAAATATGAAATGTCCGTTTCGAAAAATAGATTGCACAAAGTTACGGATAGATCCTGCCTGTCTTATTTTCCAGCAGATGCGGTCGTCGTAATATCCCATATTGCCTCCCCGGAGCACTTCGTGCAGAATAAAAATGCCTTCCTTAGCATTTATCGGACAGAGCAGCTGTTCCTCAGGCAAGCCAAATATGTGTTGCATTACGTACATAATTCCTCCTGCAAAGCGTTCAAGTTTCAGATTTTTGAGTATTATCCGATCGTGTATTTTTTCGTCTTCGCTTTTAGCTACCTTCAGAATCAAGTAGTAATCCATGAGTTGCCTCAAGCCAAAGCCCGAACAGTAAAGGTGGCGGAATAGGTGTAATAGCAAATAAATGCGATTAAATGCAACCGTAGGAATGGCAATTTTTTCAGTTTCTAGCGGTAGAGAGTTCAAGTGTTCAAACTGAGCATCGCGATGACGGGTAAAAAACGCTTGCACTTTATGGTTTAACCACGGGCAGCATAACCATGATGGTGTTACGTGTAGTTCAACATCCGTTTGTTTGAGCAAATTGATGCGCATATGGCAGTAAGTAACCCCTTTAACTTTTCCGAACAGGCTTACGGTTTCAGCCAGTTTTTTCCGGATGCTTTGTAGCTGGTTGCCGGTAGTATTTGTTGGTTTAACCCATAGGTCAATGTCGCCAGGCATTCGTAGTAGCGGTTCGGTATAGCATGTTGATAGTCCTTGTCCTTTTAGCAGAACACAGTCCCATCCAAGTGTTTTCAATTGCGCAACAACCTTAACCACTTCTCGGTTGAGCTGTTGGTTTTTTATTTTTATTCTTTCGGTTATAGCAAACCATTTAAGCTTCAGATTTCGGGGAGGGCGTTGTTCTGCAGGCAGTTTTTCGATTGCTGCGTACAGCACTCCTGTTAGTGTATGCCGAATACTGTTGTGGTATAATAACGTCCAGTCTGAATCGGAAGGGCAACTATCAAAAGCGTGACGTTGACCAACAGCTATTTGTAAGAGCTGAATAAAGTACGTGTTTGGTAACGAGTTCATGGAAGTCGTATAAAGATATTAAGGCAGAGCAGGCTTTTAAGGTTTAAAGCTTCTTTGCAAAGTTACAATAATCTTTTGCTCTAAACCTTAGCATCTGCAGTACATTTAATTAAGTATCCGATATATCGGTATAAGCAGTATATTCTCCGTCATTCGTGTCTGCTACCCTCTACTTTTCAATCAAAAAATTGTACCTTTGCAACCAATCAATTCAAATTACATATGATGAATCAGCAGTTATTCCTTTACAATACGCTTACTCGTCGCAAAGAACTCTTCAAACCCATTCACGAAGGTCATGTAGGCATGTATGTATGCGGTCCTACGGTTTATGGCGATGCTCATTTAGGTCATGCACGCCCGGCCATAACCTTCGACCTCGTATTCCGTTACCTTCAGCACTTAGGCTATAAGGTACGCTATGTGCGCAACATTACTGATGTGGGTCATCTGGAGCACGATGCTGATGAAGGTGAAGACAAAATTGCCAAAAAGGCACGTTTAGAGCAACTTGAGCCGATGGAAGTGGCTCAGTACTATACGGCTCGCTTTAACGAAGCAATGGCCAAACTCAATGTGTTGCGTCCCAGCATAGAGCCTCATGCTACCGGACACATCATAGAGCAAGAGCAGCTTGTGCAGCAGATTTTGGACAATGGATATGCTTATGAGTCGAATGGTTCGGTTTATTTTGACGTTGTCAAATACAATGAGCATCACCGCTATGGTATCCTTTCGGGCCGTAATTTGGAAGATGTGCATGATGCCAGCCGTGAACTCGACGGAGTGGGCGAGAAGCGCCATCAGGTAGACTTTGCATTGTGGAAGAAAGCCCAGCCCGAGCACATTATGCGTTGGCCCTCGCCCTGGAGCGACGGTTTCCCCGGCTGGCACTGCGAATGTACTGCTATGGGCCGCAAGTATTTAGGTTCTCACTTCGACATTCACGGCGGTGGCATGGACCTTGTGTTCCCCCACCACGAGTGTGAAATTGCCCAGGCAGTAGCCTCGCAGGGCGACCAGATGGTAAAGTACTGGATGCACAACAACATGATTACCATAGCCGGTAAAAAGATGGGTAAGAGTTATAACAACTTTATAACCCTCGACCAATTCTTTGGTGGTAGCCATCCTTTGCTTGAGCAGCCCTATTCGCCCATGACCATTCGTTTCTTCATTTTGCAGGCGCAGTACCGCTCTACCGTCGATTTCTCCAACGAGGCCTTGCAAGCATCGAAGAAAGGCTTTGACCGCCTGATGGATGCTGTGAGTCAGCTGGAACGCATTGAAGCAGTTGCCGGCGGACAACTCAACGAGCAATATGCCAATGAAGTTGCCACCAAGTGCTATGAAGCTATGAACGACGATTTTAACTCGCCGATTGTAATCAGCCACCTTTTCGATGCCGCTCGCGTCATCAACCAGTTGGCCGACAAGCAGCAGACCATTACTCCCGAAGGACTCGAGGCCCTGAAGAAGACGGTTCATACCTTTGTATTCGATATACTGGGCCTTAAGAGCGAGGCTGAGGGCGGAAATGCCCAGCGCGAAGAGGCCTATGGCCATGCCATCGACCTTTTGCTCCAGCTCCGTGCCAAGGCCAAGGCCGCTAAGGACTGGGCTACCAGCGACCAGATACGCGACGAACTCGCCTCCTTTGGTTTCGAAGTGAAAGATACCAAGGATGGTGCCACCTGGAAACTCAACAAGTAACCATCTGATTATCCCGATACCGCACAGCCGGACTGTTCGTAAAAGAACAGTCCGGCTGTACCGCTTCATAGCATTCATGATGCTATCGTTACAAGAAGGCTGTACCCCCTTATTTAGACTTTTACCTGGTTGTCAAAAGTGTGGATTAAGGCTTAAAGTTGGCCTTGCTACGGGGCGAAGGTATGAGTGGGCAATTGCCTGTGCGTAGAATAAACAATAAAAGGTGTGTAAAAGTGCCGACACCGGGTGTCAAAACCTTTACACGCCTTTCTGTAAATTGTGGGTTAGTAATTAATGGTTTCGGTGTTCAATTTTGCCCAAACGGTTAATAATTACAGCCAAAGCTCCGTCGCCTGTTACGTTGCAGGCTGTGCCAAAGCTGTCCATGGCAATGTAGAGGGCAATCATGAGTGCCTGGTCGTTTTCGCCAAAGCCAAGCATGCTCGAAAGCACACCCAGCGAGGCCATAATAGCACCTCCCGGTACACCGGGTGCAGCCACCATCGTAACCCCGAGCATGCAGATAAAGCCAGCAATCTGCTGAAAATCGTAAGGGATTCCTTGCATCATCATGAGCGCAATGGCACACATCACAATTTTCATGGTACTGCCCGAAAGATGGATTGTGGCACAAAGTGGGATGACAAATCCGGCAATATCGGGTTTAACCCCGTTCTGAATGGTTTGGCGCATAGTTATGGGAATGGTAGCGGCCGACGATTGTGTGCCTAGAGCTGTAAAGTAAGCCGGCAACATATTCTTAAGCAGTTTAAAAGGATTCTGGTGCGAAATGCTTCCGGCTACCATATATTGCAGTACGAGCAGTCCGATGTGCATAACGAAGATAACGCCTATAATCTTGACGAATACAAGTAATACCTGAAACACCTGGCCAGAATGTGCCATATTAAAGAAAATGCCAAAGATGTAGATAGGCAGCAGCGGGAGTATGACCACTTGAATAGTTTTGACTATAATGTCGCGAAAGTCGCATGCAACGCGTTTAAGGCTGTCGGTTGTAAGATGCGCAATGCCCAGTCCCAGTGTAAAAGCCATTACCAGTGCCGTCATAACATTCATAGGTTCGGGAATGGTAATGGTAAAAAATGGCAGAGTAGTGGTGTTCTCGCTAATGGTTTCGAGCGCAATGTTATGTTCTATGAGGTTTGGAAAAAACGTTTGGCTCACGCCATACGACATAAAACCGGACAGCAATGTAGCACTGTAGGCCAGTACAACAGTAAGCAGGAGCATGCGTCCGGCACCGCGTCCGATGTCGGCAATGGCAGGCGTAACAAGTCCGACAATAATTAGTGGAATAAGGAAGCCAAGGAATTGGCTGAACAAACCATTAAAGGTAACAAAGATACGTACCGGAAGGTCGGGCGATACGAGTCCCAGGCCGATACCCAGCGCAATAGCAATCAAAATGCGGGTAAGCAGCCCAATTCGGGGCAATTTCATAGATCAGGATTTAAGGGTTAACGGTTTGGTAGCGCATTGCATCCCTGCTAAACGCGAGATGCAATGCGCAGATTATAAGATGTTTACGAGCGCATTTGCGCTTGCTGGTCGTTTTCAATCAGAGCTAAAAGTTTTTCGACAGCCTCTTCGGTGGGAATGTTCTTTTCAACGCAGACTTTACCCCGGTACAAGCTAACTTTGCCGCGTGCAGCGCCTACATAGCCATAGTCGGCATCAGCCATTTCGCCAGGTCCGTTCACAATGCAGCCCATGATGCCGATTTTCAGCCCCGTAAGGTGAGCCGTAGCCTGCTTGATGCGGGCAATGGTTCCGGGAAGGTCGTAAAGGGTGCGGCCGCAGCCCGGACAACTGATGTATTCAGTTTTGCTGGTACGCAGGCGGGCCGCTTGCAGGATGGCAAAGGCAGTACTGTCCTCAACCTGTGCGGGGAGTGAGCGCATACCTTCGGGCTTTTGGTTAAAAAGGAAGATACCATCGGTCAGTCCGTCGAACATCAGCGCGCCCATGTCGGCAGCTGCGTAGAGTTGGAATTCCTCCTTTTGGCTTTCGCCCAGTCGGTATTGCTGGAAAAAGACGATAGGAGTTTGAATACCATTTCGCCAAAGTTCGTGTGCCAGCGCCCGTTGCTCGCCTAGGCGGTTGGGGTGGTTGCTCTGTGCAATGACTACAACAGTAGGGTCGGTGCGTAGCAAAGCCAATGCTTCATCGTCGAGGTCCAGATAGGTGAGGAATAGAAATTTAAGTTCGGCCTTGCAAGCCGGCATGAGCATGAGGTGCTGCTTTGTAAATACAGGATAAGTATCGGTTTCTCCATTCCAAAGGTCGGCATCTACCATGTAGCCAACTCCTTTTATACGGTTGGCTGCTAGTGGCAGGTTGCGCCCCACGTAGTAGTAGTCGGGGGTGGTAAGCGGGTTTTGTGACTGTTCGCAAGGGTTGTTTATGCGTGCAGCTATCACTACCGGCACATGTGTGCCTCCAATATTCTTGACAGCCCTTGTAGGACGGCGTTGCGGACTGGTATAGTTGAAGGTAGGTGCTTGCCGGGCCGGAATTTCGTAGTGTCCGGCACGGCGTACAATGTATTCGGCCAATTTGTATGCAACGGGAATTTCGACTTGCGGCTCTTCGCTCAAGCTAACACGCAGTGTGTCGCCAATGCCATCAGCCAGTAGAGCCCCAATACCTACGGCACTCTTGATGCGTCCGTCTTCGCCTTCGCCGGCTTCGGTAACCCCCAGGTGTAACGGAAAATCCATACCCTCTTGTTCCATTACCTGGCAAAGCAGGCGCACGGAGCGTACCATGACCTGTGTGTTAGAGGCTTTGATAGAAATAACCACCTCTTTGAACTGCTCCTTGACACATACACGCAAAAACTCCATGCAACTCTCAACAATGCCTTCGGGCGTATCGCCGTAGCGGCACATAATACGATCGGAGAGCGAGCCATGGTTTACACCAATGCGCAGCGCGGTGTGGTGTTCCTTGCAGATGTTGATGAGTTGCTTAAAGCGTGTTTCGAGGCGTTCGAGTTCGGCGGCATATTCTTCGTCGGTATATTCCAGATTTTTAAACTGCCTAGCCGGGTCGACATAGTTACCCGGGTTGATGCGCACTTTTTCGACAATGGTAGCTGCAACATCGGCTACAGCTGGGTTAAAGTGAATATCAGCTACGAGCGGTTTGTCATATCCTGCCTTTAGCAGTTCGTTTTTGATATTCCGCAAGTTTTCGGCTTCGCGTGTGCCTTGTGCGGTGAGTCGTACATAGTCGGCCCCTTTGTCGAAGATGGTTTTGCACTGCTTGACGCAGGCCTCGGTATCGGTAGTTGCAGCCGTAGTCATACTTTGTATGCGAATCGGTTGTTCACCACCGAGCGGAGTGTTGCCTATAACCACTTCGTGCGATTGTCGTGGACGATAGTTGAATATATCCATCATGCTGTTAGGAAAGCCCCTTTGTTTAGTTAGTTTTGAAGCGGTATTTTACCTCGGCCAGGTCGTTATTGGCCTTTACGATTTTTTGTTTCAGTCCTTCTTTGTAGGCTGCGAGTTTTTCGGCTAGTTGCTTATCGCTGAGTGCCAGCATCTCTACAGCCAGTATAGCAGCATTGAGAGCCCCATTTACGCCAACAGTAGCTACAGGAATTCCGGGAGGCATTTGAATGATGGAGAGCATGGCATCCAGACCATCGAGCATGCCCTTGATAGGTACTCCGATAACGGGAAGCGTAGTTCCTGCAGCAATAACTCCGGGCAGGGCAGCAGCCATTCCGGCTCCGGCAATGATAATGCGGAGCCCCCTTTCTTGTGCGTTGCGTGCAAACGCTTCAACCTCCTGCGGAGTGCGATGAGCAGAAAGGGCATTCATTTCGAACGGAACTTCCATTTCGTCGAAAAACTTGGCTGCTTTTTCCATAACGGGCAGGTCAGAAGTGCTGCCCATGATGATGCTAACAATGGGTGACATAGAGTATAAAAGAGTTTAGTGAAACAGCAGGGGCTATATGCCGTAAACTGTTCCGGGTGATTAGATAAATCGGATGCAGATAAAGCCGCAAAGAACCCCAATGGCTACCCCCCATCCCAGTTCGCGGAGTGTATGCTGCCTGAGTATGAAACGAGCCGTGCTTACCATTCCGCAGAGCAAAATGGTAAGGCAGAGCCAACCGGTGGGGTCGAACGAAAAGATGAGTGAAAAAGCCATTAAAGCTCCAATCACTCCCCCCGAAGCTGCTGCGTGCGTACTCACTTTGATGCAACTGTTAACCAGTGCACAGACAATCTGAATAGACAATGCTCCGGCAATGACTCCTAATGTAAAGCGGGGCATATGCAGTTTATATAGCAGGTAGAGCAGTGCTGCATGGCTGATGATGCTTAAAATGTAGGGTACGTAGCGTCTTTCGCGTTTGCCAAGCTGATGCCTGGTCCAGCCGTTGAGCCTTCGGTACAGATGGATGCTGAAGTGAGGCAGTAAAATTGTAAAGAAATATACGATGAGCGTGAGTTCCAGTTTAATGAACAGTGGCTGCATGTTCAAATAGCTGAAAAGGAACAATGCCACAAAGGCCATGACTGAAAGGTAGAGCGGTGAAAACACCAATGATACTACTTGAGCCGTGAGCACGAGCCAGCTGATGGGGTTGTGGGCTTTGTTGTTATTTTTGAACCATCGGTTCGTATAGGATATGTTCATACGCAAATCGTGTAAGTAAAAGTAGATGAGGTCAGTATGTTTCCTTGCGTAAGCGGGCAGTAGGAGCTCCCAGCATATCGCGGTATTTTGCTACGGTTCGTCTGGCCACGTTGTATCCTTGCTCTTTAAGTGCAGCAGCCAGTTCCTCGTCGGTAAGGGGGTGCCTTTTGTTTTCGTTGTTGATGAGTTCGCGCAGCGCCACCTTGATATGTCGGGCTGAGAGTTCGTCGCCGTTACTTGCCGTAAACTGCGAAGAGAAAAAGAATTTGAGCGGGTAGGTGCTGTATAAGGTTTGTACGTATTTACTGCTTGTTACACGCGAAACCGTCGATATGTCGACATTGGCACGTTCGGCAACTTCTTTGAGTGTAAGAGGTCGCAGCAGGCTTTCATCGTCATCTTCAAGGAAAAAAGGCTTTTGAAGTTCGACAATGGTTCGCATTACTGCCATGAGTGTCTGGCGGCGGCGTGTTAGCAAGTTGATAAAGGATTGTGCTGCATCAACCTTTTGCCGGGCATAGGTGTAGGCATCCTTTTGTTCGCGCGAGAGCTGTTTGTTTTTGTTTCCGCTATATTGCTTAATGCTGTCGCGGAAGGCTCTGCTTATTCTAAGTTCGGGAACATCTCCTTGATTGAGCGAAATATCGATGCGACCTTCAGAGGTGACCGAAATAAAGAAATCAGGAATGATGGTAGGTGCTCCAATACCGGCCGACTCGCTGAGTGCACTTCCAGGCATAGGATTCAGGTGGGTCAATTCGTGCCGTATGTGGTCCATAGTTTGGTTATCCACATTGAGTCTGTGTTTGATAATGTCCCAATGGCGATTTACAAAATCTTTAAAATAGCGGTCAACCACCATAAGTGCCATCTCGGTATAGGGCGTGTGGTGGTCGGGATCGGTGAGCTGTATGTGTAAGCACTCTTGAAGCGACCGTGCACCAATCCCTCGTGGCTCGAAGCATTGCAGCACATGAAGCAAGCGTTCTAACTCAGATGTAGTGGTAAATATGTTATGATAAATGGCTAGTTCATCAACCAGAACATCCAGGTTTTTGCGTAAAAAACCATCTTCATCGAGCGACCCTATAAGGTACTCCATGAGTTCTGTTTCGTGGTTGTTAAGATTATGTTCGCGAATTTGACTTTGTAGTTCGTCGTAAAAAGAGGTGGCACTTGAGTATTGAATTTCATTGCGCTCCCGTTGTGCATCGGCTCTTTGCTGTAGGTAGTCAGGCACATCGTCGGCCGAAAAATAGTCGCCCATGGCATCAGCTTCTGTGCCGTAGCTTTCGTCCTCCTCATAAGTATTGGCTTTGTCTATCTGGATGTCTTCTTCAGACTCTTGCTCTGTATTTTCGCGTTCTTCGACATGCTGTTCGTCGTGTTTGACATCGAATTCGTCCCCGTCTTTTTCTTCGAGAGCAGCATTGTCTACCATTTCATCGCGCACACGGGTGGCCAGTTCGGTAATGGGGAGTTCAACGAGTTTCGCTACAGCTACTTGCAGCGAAGATAATTGTTGAGTTTGTATGGCAGCCTGTGTTTGTTCTAATCTTTGTGGCATTTTGCTTGATGTTTTTTCGGCATTTAGGATGGTTAGGCCGGTTAGATGGTTGGGTTGGTTCCACACGCTATACACAGCCATCAGTTTGTGCGGTGTGGAGGTTTATATTTTTGGTTGATAGTCAAAGAGGGTAAAGAGTGTACTATATCCTGGTTAAAAGATTGGGAAGTACTTTATTTTGTTGCGCAAAGGTAATGCAAGTAAGATGGAGATTAAAAGAAAAATCCTTTTTTCTTTTCTTCCTTTTACAAAGGTACGCCTTTTTCTGTTGATGTTGGAGACAAATACCGTGAAATATGATGTAAGACTTCTTCTTTTAACATCGCTGGCTGTATAAACGGCTTATTCTTTATGTCGCTGCATCTTGAAACAGAGTTTTTGGCATAGATTTTGAAAATGAAGTTGCCAGATAGAGACTATGAAGAAATAGAATGTTTGTTGTGTCTGTTAGTATTCAAACTTTTAGTAGTAAAAAGTCTATATTTTAGAGTCTGTAACTATTCATCGCTTGGCGATATGTAAGTTAGGCATGCAACTCAAGCATTCATTTAGAATGCTTTATCTTGCTCCTGATTCTTTCATAATCAATTGTTGCTTATCTGTATCTGATTTACTGAAGTTTCCCACCCCTTCATATCAGCTATTTGAGTAATAGTTCCCT
>Freddie_p2__coassemble_2499_pt1 | contig 12036 bp, 10 predicted proteins | sample Freddie_p2__metabat2_high_PE_021 | metagenome-assembled genome bin Freddie_p2 | reverse complement strand
TTAGCTTTACTTCCTTTTTTTGTTTTTATCGAAAAACGTTTAGGACAACATTGGTATTGCACGTAAATAATGTTGGATATTTTCGGCTATTGCTGAAGAATCAGTTTCAAACTTCGTACCTTTTAATCTAAAGGCGAGGTCAAACATATGTGGATTAATGCTACCATAGCAATTTGTTATATCAGTAATAAACATGTATCGATACTCTAACGAGAGTTCTATCGAACCTTGTTCCATCAGGTTCCACCAATTGAGAATAGAAGTTGCACGATAAAATTTTTCTTTTTTGCGTGGAATAATGGGTAAAGCGCACGACTTGATATTAGGCGTTTCAAAATGTTTGAACAACGACTTGATTTTATTCCAGTTTTCTTTACAACAGAGTTCTCTTGTCAGAAAATAGTAGAGGTAAGGATTTGCGAGTATAATTGGACGTACAGCATATTTACCATCTTTATTAAGTAAAATATCAAAGTTTACATCGTTCAACGTTTCCGGCCGTATGTCATGTTGCAAACATTTTTCATAAGGCTTTTTACCTATCTTCTTCCTTACAAATTGTAGCACCTTGTCAAACTCAAAGTATGCCGGAAGTTCAAAGCCTTGGTACTGTTTTGTGTCTAGAAAGTAGTTGAATGCTTCCTTACTATTTAACATTAAAACTGTGCTTATTTTCTTATTCATGGTTATAAATTATTAATTATTATGGTATTCTTTATATTAAGGAAGATGCTATATATGTACTATTTGCTCGTTTGCAAGCTTCTATATCTCTTTATTTTCAATACGTACCACTTGATGACGTACCAAATTGATGAAACTTGGAAAAGTCTATGAAACTTTTTATTTGCAAGTACTTAAAGCAAATATTAATGGATTTCTGTATATATTACTAACTAAAGTTTCCCACCCTCTTTATTGAAGGTGGGAAGTAACAGTAATTCAAATCTTCTTCGTAAATTAGAGATGACAATCCGATAAATTACAATAGGAAATAAGAATACTATTATAGATGCGAAAATAGGTAATTTGAATAAACTTGCCAAAGTCTTACCTGTTAAAAAACAAACCCAAGAGCGACTTTTAGTTGCCACGAAAATGTGGGAAGCAGTAAAATCGCTCATAATACCAAATTCGAGAAATATTAGGGTTATACTTTAAGTCCCTTTTTTATCCAGTTCGTCATCGTGCATTTGTGAGAGAAGACGATTACCGGTACTACTTCCAATCATTTTCAGAGACTTTACACTGTGTCAATTTAAAAGATTTCTCAAACTATCAATGGCATAAAACTTATTCTCACACATCTGTGTAACAATACCGAGCCAGATGTATTAAGACTTAAATTTTCCGAAGATAAAAGCTATGATTCCGATAACTATGGCAAGACCAAAAAGGATTTCGACAATCAATATCCCAATAGCTTCAACCCATGCCCACAAAGGAAGGAGAAGAAAAAAACCTATTCCCATAAGTATTATACCGAAACATCCAATTTTTCCATCGAAATCACTTGTATTACCTGGATTCCGCCACATAAAGAAATAAGCAATAAGAAAACCTATTAGAATAACAGGAATACCCACTGCTAACGCATCGACTATTTCATCACCATCAGCCAAACCCACTACATCATATAATCTTTCCTCAGTATATCGTTGGGCTGTTGCCGGAATAACGCATAACAGCATTAAAATCGTTGAAAATATGCTCTTGTTCATATATTTCATTGAAGATTTTTTTCTTTAATCATATACTCCACTCCCAAACCACCATATTTTGAGGGAGTTGCACGCCTTTAGGCATTCCGCGGCTGCCGGTTACATAGTAGTATTGGGCAAGGCGGTCGTCAAACTCGCGTACAAAGGCTTCGCGGATGCGGGCACATTTTTCGTTAATGGAGTTTTTAATGGGGTTGGTCAGGTCGGCTATGCTCTGTTCGATGCCTTCGACCGAGGAACGACCTGTAAGACGGACGTAGATGTCGTAAAGTTCAGAGCGATAATCAGGAAGCATTTTGAAGGCAATACCTTCGGGGTGACGCAGAAAGAGAAAGTAGACCGACTTTACCAAAGGCAACATTTTGATTTCGCGATTGTCATAGCCCGGCAGTACAATATCGCCGTTTGCAGTGATACGCAGGCTGCTAAGTTTGATTTGCGGGTTGAGCAAGGTGCTGAGAACCATCTCGTTAACACCATATTGCCGTAAGCGGGCTACTTTTTCGCGAACATCTTTCATCAGGTTTAACACCTCCAACGAGAATTGCCGGTCGGCAAAATCATCCTCTTGATCGCTCAAAATAGATCCTGATGAACAACCATAGTATCGCTCTTCAATTTGCCTGCTGGCAAACTCTTTCAAGTAAGCAATGAATGCCTCTATCCATGCCTCAAGGTTGTGTTCGGAGCCGGTTGGCTTGAACGCATGAAAAACATGGTAATTTCTGATTTGACGGTTGTACACCAAAAAAGCCGCTTCCATCTTCAACCCTCGCACTAAATAGGGTTCCAAGCAAGAACTATCTATCTGCTGCGGCTGGAAATTATTCCGATAAGGCGTAAAGTATTGTACAAATTCTTTACTCGTAAATCGGAGCGACAGCATGGGAAAATAACAAAACTCATAACCAAACTCACTCAATGCTTCGTTAATTTGATTATAGTTTGAAGTTAAGAAATCGTTGAGATGAGCATGGTAACGATCCTCCACATAAATCACCTGTTTTCTTTGAGGTTCGAAGGGCAAAGTTGGCCTAAAGCGCAAGCTATCTGATTGTATTTGAATGTCGGGCATAACAAACTGTTTTCTTTTGACTTCGCAAATGTATGAAAAATAAAATGTCTTCAATAACTTTTGCAAGGCTTGCAGAAGTTTTTCATGGTTTATACCCCCATTACGGGGCTTGAGGAAACAAGTGCCAGTTGTTCTGTGCTGTGTATAAATAGCAACACAACAAGCCAGCATATTATACCCTTAGGGAGTATATATACCAGCTGGTTGTTAATACGTAATAAGTAATGAAAGCTTGTTGGATTGAATGGTAATTACACTCTAACAGCTTCGGTCACGTTGTCTAATTGTTTTAGACGTTCGCAGATGTCCGATACATCTAAGGTATCGAATACCGAGATAACCATTTGTCCGTTAAAGATACCATCCTCGCTCTCGAGCGAAATTTTCTTGACGTTAAAGTGCGTCAGTTTATGCAACACATCGGCAATGGAGTAAAGCGTGCTGCGCGAGTCGATGCCTCTTATTTCGATGGTTACATCGTAGTGCAGCACCTTGTGTGTATCCCAACGGCAAGCCACAATGTTATTGCCGTAGCGTGTTTTGAGTTTAACGGCAGTTTCGCAACTGCGTTTGTGCAGTTGCAGTCCGCCCTCTTCGGTAATGTACCCCATCACATCGTCGCCGGGTATGGGTTGGCAGCAATCGGGGATGGAACAACGGCGCAACACATCCTCGTTAAGTACGAGTGTTTCTTTACGGTTCAGTTTATGTGCCCACTCAGGATCATCAACATCTTGTTTCGGATGTTTTCCGTCTGGAGTGTCGGCTTTACCGATAAAGGGTATAAAACGGCGCCAACCTTTGCCGTTGCCGCGGTTTCGGAGCATGGCAAGTACAAGCTCGCCCAGTTCTATTTTGTCGTCGCCCAGGTCAAAATAGAGTTCTTCGTTGGTTTGCTTATGATAATAGTGACGTATTTTATCAATAAGTCCGGGTTCTACCTGGAAGTCGTGTCGGATCAGGAAGTCGCGCAAGAGCTCTTCGCCGCGCTTTTGTTTTTCGCGGCTTTCGCGCCGAAGAATGGCTTGTATTTTAGCTCTTGCCTTGGCCGTGGTGGCAAATTTGAGCCAGTCGTTTTGCACGTGCTGGGTGCGCGAGGTAAGAATTTCAACCTGGTCGCCACTTTTGAGCACATAGCTTAGGGGTACAAGCCGGTGGTTCACTTTTGCACCAAAGCAGTGCGATCCCAAAAAGCTGTGTATCGAAAAGGCAAAGTCGAGCACGGTGGCTCCTTTGGGCATGGTTTTGAGTTCACCTTTAGGAGTGAAGACCATGATTTCCGAGGCATAAAGATTGAGTTTGATATTGTCGAGCAAGTCGAGCGTATCGGGCTGCGGATCGTCAAGAATTTCTTTGATGGAGTTGAGCCAGTGGTTAAGTTCGTTCTCGTCGTACTCTGTATTCGGTTCTTTATACTTCCAGTGTGCAGCAAATCCCATTTCGGCAATATCGTCCATACGCTCAGAGCGTATTTGCACTTCAATCCATTTGCCTTGTTTTGACATAAAGGTGTTGTGCAGCGCCTGGTAGCCGTTAGTTTTGGGATTTGAGAGCCAATCACGAAAGCGTGTGGGATGTGGCGTATAGATTTCGGTCAGTGCCGAATAAATGCGGAAGCACTCATTTTTTTCTTGCGTACGGTCGTTAGGTACAAAAACAATGCGGATGGCCAATATATCGAATACCTCCTCAAAGGGAATATGCTTGTGCTGCATTTTAAGCCAGATGGAGTATGGGCTCTTAATGCGTGCCTTGATGGTATACTTCACCCCCAGCGCATCGAGTTTGGCCCGGATGGCCGGTGTAAACTTAGCTATGATGTTATCGCGCTCCAGCTGCGATTCGTCGAGTTTATCGAGTACAGCCTTGTATTCCTCGGGATGTTCGTACTTAAAACTGAGGTTTTCGAGTTCGGTTTTAATTTTGCTCAGCCCCAAGCGGTCGGCTATGGGTGCAAAGATGTAGAGTGTTTCGCCTGCAATTTTATACTGTTTGGAAGGCAGCATGCTCGAAAGGGTGCGCATGTTGTGCAGGCGGTCCGAAATTTTGATAAGGATAACGCGTATGTCATCGCTCATCATGAGCAACAATTTCTTAAATGTTTCGGCCTGCAGCGAGGCGCGGTCGCCAAAGATGCCTCCTGATATTTTGGTTACTCCCTCAACGATATTGGCAATTTTGGGTCCGAACAGGTTACACAAGTCTTCGTTTGTATAGTCGGTGTCTTCTTCCACATCGTGCAGCAGGGCGGCACATATTGAGGTTGACCCCAGGCCAATTTCTTCGCAAGCAATCTGTGCCACGGCTATCGGGTGCAGAATGTAAGGTTCGCCCGAGCGTCGGCGCACGCCTTTATGAGCCTCTTTTGCAAAGTTAAAGGCTTTGGTTATAATCTCTGTCTTTTTCCGATGGTTCGAAGCCAGATAAGTATCGAGCAAATGCTGGAATGCGGCATTGATCATCTCCTCGTCGTGCTGCTCTTGAGGAGTGAGCGTTTTGGTATTTGTTTCCATGAGGATTGATGATTAGTGGTTAGGTCTTTTTTTTTAATCAAGCAGCCGTTGCCGGCACACCTGGCGTGCGTGCCGGCAACGGCTGTTGCTTTGTTTTAGCGCACGCGGATTTTCTTACCCACGTTAATCAAGTTACCCTTAATACCATTGAGTTGGCGCAGTTTCTTGACTGTTGTGCCGTGGCGGCGTGCTATCTCGCTCAGCGTATCGCCCTGGCGGATGGTTGCGGTTTTTCCTCTGCCCTTGTTGCGGCGCGATTTGCTGCGAGTGTTGCGTCGGTTGCTGCTATTGCTATAGCGTGAGTTACGGCGCGGAGTGGCTACACTGCGGGTTTCGCTCACTTCGGGCACCGCCACGGTGCTGCGGCGCTTGAGCAGTTCGTCGGCTCGATAGTTGTAAACCGAGTCTTTAAGGTCAATCAACGTATTGAGTGTTTCGGTAGGCAGACACACTGTCATGGGGCCTACATTACCGGGAATAATGTCGGTGCGGTACTGCGGATTGAGTGCACGTATAGCCTCGATTTCGATATTGCAAAGGTCGGCAATCTGCTTCATGTGAAGGTCGCGTGTCACTTGTATCGTATCGGTCGTGATGGGATACTTCGTCTTCATCGGGCAGATGTTGTGCTCGCAATAGTAGTTCATCATGTAGTTTGCCGCAATGAATGCAGGCACATACCCACGTGTTTCACGCGGCAGGTAGGGATAGATTACCCAATAATCGCGCGCACCTCCGGCACGGTGCATGGCCTTGTTTACATTGGCCGGTCCGCAGTTGTACGCGGCAATTACAAGACTCCAGTCGCCATAAATTTTATACAGGTCGCGCAGGTAGCGTGCTGCAGCCCAGGTTGCTTTGTAGGGGTCCTGCCGTTCGTCAATCAAGCTGTTAATCTGCAAATCGTAGCGTTTGGCAGTCGAGATCATAAACTGCCACAGTCCCACTGCACCTGCATGGCTGCGTGCTTTGGGTTCAAAAGCCGACTCAATGACCGGCAGATATTTCAGTTCAAGGGGCAGCCCGTAATAGTCGAGCGCCTCTTCGAAGATGGGCACGTAAAAATTGCCTGCTCCGAGCATATACGATACCGAACGGCGCAAGCGGCCGCTATACTGGTCGATAAACTTCTGCACCACACTGTTGTAAGGCATATCCATCACAACCGGCAGGCGGCGCAGACGTTCCTGGTAAACTTCGGGTTCAAAAGTAGGGTTCACGTTGGGGTCAACGCAAGTGGTATCGGGGTAAAGGTATTTTTTAGCCATCCACTCGTTGAGCAACGAGTCACAGCTGGCTGTCATACCCTCGGGCAGTTCTATCACTTCGTCACGTCCGCTTTGATCGTCGTGTACGGTTATCTCTGTCGTGGTGTTTTGTGCCGGAGCTACCAGGTATGCAGCTGTAGCCAGGGCCATTACTATCTGTCTGATACGTTTCATCAAAGGATAAATGAAGAGAGAAAATTCATTATGAAATGCTTGCAATACTCAGTGAGTGCATTAAAACCTAAAGCTGCACCCTACGCCATAAGCCGTATTGCCGCGTGAGCCTGGCGATGCCGGTGCACCGATAACGGCAGGTTCTACGCTGAGGGTCAAGTCGGGCGAGATGTCGAAATCCGAAAGTTGTGCATCGACATAGGCATCGACAACCGAGAGCAGGTAAACCCCCACAAAGCAAAAGGCGCTCAAGTCGCGGTAGCGGCGGTAAAAGTCTTTTTTCCGCTTAAAGAGTTTTTTGAATTGCTCTTCGCGCCCGGCTATATCGTAACGCGGCGGAAGCATCTCAAGGTAAGAGTTTGTATTGGGGTTATCGTCCATGATGTCGAGATAGGCCTGCGAGTAGTCGCGATACATCTGCTGGTTCCACATCAAGGCATAGGCACAGCCTAAAAACCCTCCGTAAATAAAAGGTAATTTCCAATATTTGCGATTGTATATCTGGCCAGCCCCGGGAAATACGAGCGATAGCCACAGGGCCCGCTGCGGATTAGGACGGAACTGAGGTTTGGGCAGTTTTACGCGTCCGGCTTTAGCTGCAACCGAGTCGGTTACCATGCCGAGTGCCAGCGTGTCAACAGGCTTCGACAGCGAGTCGGCCGCTATATGCGCGGGGTGTGCATCGACGCTGTCGTTGCCCATGGCTGTTGTTTGCCCTGTATGGTGCTCGGCGGGTTGCAGCAAATGGTTGGCAGCGTTGTCCGCAGCTAAAACGGGCAAAGCCGGAGCCTCTGTCAAGACTCCGACTTCAGCATGTATATCAACGCGGGCAAATGCACACAACTGGCACACAAAAGCCAGCAGCAGCAAGGCATGCCGTAGTATATGCAAACTCATTTTTCTTTACTGCTTTATCTTATCAATCAGGGCAATTATGCGTTCCAGTTCCTCCTCGGAGGCAAAGGGTATAGATATTTTGCCTTTTCCCTGCTGCGAACAGGTCATCTGCACTTTGGTGCCAAAAACATCGGCCAGACGGCTTCGTAGTTCGCCAAAGACATCGGACATCTGTGCATCTTTATTTTTGAGTGTATGGCGTCCGCTTTTAAGAGTTTCGCCATTATTGAGAGCCTTTACCATGTCCTCCACTTGTCGCACCGAATAGCCTTTTTCGCGTATTTCGTTGTAGAGTTTTACCTGCAGCGAGGGTTTGTCCAGTCCGAGCAAGGCCCGAGCGTGTCCTTGGTCTATTTCGCGATTTTGCAAGGCCATTTGCACCTGTGCGGGCAGTTTGAGCAAACGCAGGCAATTGGCAACGGTAGTGCGGTTTTTTCCCACTCTTTCGGCCAGTTTGTCTTGCGTCAGGTCGTAGCGTTCAATCAGGTTTTGGTAAGCAAGAGCTATTTCGATGGCGTTCAGGTCTTCGCGCTGGATGTTTTCAACGAGCGCCATCTGCATCATGTTTTCGTCGTCGGCCGTGCGTATATAGGCGGGTATGGTTGCCAGTCCGGCCATTTGCGAAGCCCTCCAGCGTCTTTCGCCAGCAATAATCTGGTAGGTGTCATCGTCCATCTTGCGGAGTGTGATGGGCTGTACGATGCCTATTTGCCTGATGCTGTCGGCCAGTTCTTGCAAGGCTTCGATGGCAAACTCGCGTCGGGGCTGGTTGGGGTTGGCCTTGATTTTGAACACCGGAACCTCGTTAATGCTCGAAGAACCGCTAGTATGCACTTCTTCGTCAGTCGAAATCAGGGCGTCAAGGCCTCGTCCCAAAGCGGGAAATTTTTTGTGAGCTGCCATGCTTTAATGAGTTTATTTATGGATAGGTAGATGCCCCTTTACTGGGTGTTTTTATCGTTCGTTTTTATGGATGATTTCCTTAGCCAGCGCCAGGTGATTTTTGGCACCGGTTGAGTCGGCGTCGTAGAGTATGGCGGGAAGTCCGTGGCTGGGTGCTTCGGAAAGTTTTACGTTGCGCTGAATGACGGTTTTGAACACGAGTTCTTGAAAATGACGCTTCACCTCGTCGTAAATTTGGTTCGCCAGTCTGAGGCGGCTGTCGTACATGGTGAGCAGGAAACCTTCAATCTCTAATTCGGGATTGAGTTTCTTTTTGACTATTTTGATGGTGTTGAGAAGTTTGGAGATGCCCTCCAATGCAAAATACTCACACTGCACGGGTATAATTACCGAGTTGGCTGCAGTCAGTGCATTAACGGTTATAAGGCCCAATGAGGGGGAGCAATCAATCAAGATGTAGTCGTATTCATCACGTACTGTCTGTAACATCCTTGCAAGGATACGCTCACGGCCTTCAAACTGAAGCATTTCGACCTCAGCTCCTACCAGGTTAATACTCGACGGCACTACGTCGAGGCGCTCTATATCGGTGGTATAAATGGCCTCGTGCACATCTATTCCGTTTATCAGACACTCATAGACGGAGCAGTCTACCTTGCCAAGGTCTACTCCGAGTCCTGACGAGGCATTAGCCTGCGAATCGGCATCTATCAGCAACACTCTTTTTTCGAGCGTGGCGAGCGATGCTGCAAGGTTCATCGACGTGGTGGTCTTTCCCACCCCACCCTTTTGGTTGGCTAAGGCAATAATCTTGCTCATGGTTCAATATTCATAAAATGCAAAGGCCTGTCCTTTTCACTTGCGGGTGCGTTCGGTCGCCGTTGGACACCGATGGTTCCGTGCAACCTTTACAGGCACAGTTTTGGCCTGCATACTCCGTAAAACGGGAGTACAGACCTCCAAAGCTGCCTGATACAAGTCTGGGAACGCTGATTTCGAGACTGCATATCTAAAGACAGCCTGCTTTGGCAAGGCAAAGGTAAGAATAATTCGTTGAATAAGCTAAGTATAAGGCTTTTTTCGTACTTTTGCTCCTGTTTTAATGACATATGCAACTTTATTTAATGCTGTTGATGGCTGTTGTTAAACGATAGGGTTTGCACCTGCCCCAAGTGATTTTTATCAGTGCTCTGGCTGTAACCGCGGGCCGTTTTTACAGCCGTTATATACGGGGACCGGATGCTTTTATTCCACTGTTTATCAAGCCATTTACTGCCCTGCAACTTTTTACTTACTTCTCTTCTTTATGCGCCCTTACCTGCTCATTTCAAACGACGATGGCGTACAGGCTCCCGGCCTGCATTTCCTCATCGATACGCTGCGCCCTTATGCCGACTTGCTCGTTATGGCCCCCGACTCTGCCCGTTCGGGTTTCAGCTGTTCCATCACTTCGGCCCATCCGCTAAAATACCGTGTGCTTCACAGCGAGCCCGGCTACACGCTCTGCTCATGTTCGGGCACTCCGACCGATTGTGTCAAGATGGCACTGAACTTGTTTCCGGAGCGCCGTCCCGACTTGATTGTCGGAGGCATTAACCACGGCGACAATTCGTCGGTAAATGCTCACTACTCGGGCACTATGGGAGTTGCCATTGAGGGAGCGCTGCAAGGGTTCCCTTCTATAGCCTTTTCGCTTTGCGACCATCGCGAAGATGCCGATTTCGAACCTTTACGCCCCTACCTGGTCGACCTCATGTTCAAGTCGATTACACTGAGCATGCCACCGTTTACCTGCCTGAACGTGAATTTCCCGTCTGCCCCCAAATTCAAGGGTATCAAGGTGTGTCGCATGGCTCACTCGCGCTGGCAAAACGAGGTTGAACCCCGCGAGCATCCCTTTGGAGGCAAATACTACTGGCTGGCCGGAAACAGCGTCAACCTCGAACCCGAAGCTACCGATACCGACCGCTGGGCTCTTGAAAATGGCTATGTGGCCATTACTCCTACCCAACTTGATGTTACGGCTACCGACCTCATCGACGTGTTGCGCGAAGTGCTCTAATTCTTTATCCCGCCTGCCATACACCACCCGCACAGCATGTGGGCATAAGCCACTGGCATTGCTCTTTGCGGCAGCACCTCTTTCTTACTTTTTTCTGCTATGAAGTATTTTCTCATTGCCGGCGAAGCGAGCGGCGACCTTCATGCCTCGCATCTGATGAAAGCCTTGATTCAAGCCGACCCCCAGGCCGAATTCCGCTACTACGGTGGCGACTGCATGCAGGCCGTAGGCGGCACATTGCTTTGCCACTACCGCCATTTGGCCTATATGGGGTTTGTTCAAGTGGCCCTCCACCTGCCAACCATTCTTAAGGGCATGAAGCGCTGCCGGCAGGAAATTGCCTCGTGGCGCCCCGATGCTTTGATACTGGTTGACTATCCGGGCTTTAACCTGCGCATGGCGCGTTTTGTCAAACAACAAGCGCTTTGCCCCGTTTTTTACTACATATCGCCCAAAATATGGGCCTGGAAGGAACATCGCATTCAGGCCATACGCCGCGATGTAGACCATCTATATTCCATTTTGCCCTTCGAGGTCGACTTTTTCGAGGGTAAACACCACTACCCCATTACCTATGTGGGCAACCCAACGGTCGACGAGGTGGCTGCCTACCAGGAACGCCACGGCAAGCCTCAGCCCGATGGGCGTACCATTGCCCTGCTGCCGGGGTCACGCCGCCACGAAATTGCCGACAACCTTTCGCGCATGCTCAAGGCTGCAGCTCCGCTTGAAAACTACCGGCTGGTAGTTGCTATGGCTCCGGCGGTGCCACGCCCCTTTTACGAAGAGCTGATAGCCCGCTCGGGCCTAAGCACCAACCGCGTCAGCCTGGTATCGGGACAAACCTACAACCTGCTTTCGCAGGCTACGGCGGCACTGGTTACAAGCGGCACGGCCACGCTCGAAACGGCCCTTTTCGGAGTGCCTCAAGTGGTTTGCTACTTTATGCGCTGCGGCCGGCTGGTATCGCTCATCCGTCCCTATTTTCTCAAAGTACCCTTTGTTTCGCTGGTCAACCTCATTGCCGGCAGTGAGGTGGTGCCCGAACTGGTGGCCGACGGCATGCACCCCGAACGGGTGCGGCAATGCCTGCAACACATTATGCCCGGCGGCAAGGGGCGCGAGGCTCAGCTCAAAGGCTATGACCGGGTAGCACAACTCTTAGGCGGCCCGGGAGCTCCCATGCGCGCTGCCAACGACATTGTAAGCCGGCTCTCCAAGCGCTAAAGCTGAAGCTGTACCGATGGGATGTCCCCACGAGGTATGCTGTTAAAACTGGCTGCTACATTGACGAAAGCAAAATTTTTTACATCCGCATTCCATGCCGAAAAACGGCTTAGGATTTTTTCTGAACCTTACATTTTTTTCCGAAGTCATCTAAACTTATTGAGAAAATATAAAATGGGAGATTTTTGTATCTTTG
>Freddie_p2__coassemble_2410_pt1 | contig 12675 bp, 12 predicted proteins | sample Freddie_p2__metabat2_high_PE_021 | metagenome-assembled genome bin Freddie_p2 | reverse complement strand
GGGTAATACAGACCATAGCCCTTGTCAACATACACGGTGCCATTGCCCGAACGGATGTAGTTATAGCCATGAGGTGAAGGAACGCCCCCAACAGCAAAGATATCAAACGCTGTAAACTGATCTAAGTTAAACCCTTCGTCCATCAAACCGATACCCTCTATAAAGTAAAGAGCATGCCGAAAATAATAGGGTGGATTATATTCTGGAAATAATAACGCTCCATGAATATCGTAAGTACGGGCATCATCTAAATTGGTGAATACACTTCCGGGAAAACGCTGCTTCAAGGTTTGCACATCATAAATATAACCGGTAAGGAAGGTGGTATCCGTACGACCTGCATGTCCAATATTTTCAAAAACTATCGTATCGCGGGGCACCCAATTATAATCGAAGACTAAATATTCGGTATTCTTTGCGTGATAACGATAGTAAATGCGACTACCCTCCTCGCGCACCATGTGCCGAACTGTTTTCTTTATTCCGTCCTTATACTTAGGGTCGTCAGGCCATATCAACGCGGCATTCGACCAACTCCACACTTTTTTATAGGTTTTACCTTGTACAATGGTATCACCGCCAATTGAATCCACATAACTAATCGTTGGGTAATTGGAATAACCGCTCCATCTTGACAAAATTCTCCCTTCCTCAAAACTCGTATAGCGCGGCTTCTGATCGTTTTGCGCCATACTTACAGCAGCCCACAACGAACAGCACAGCAGCATCAAAAAACTTAACTTTTTCATAGTTCGTAAATTTTAATTGTTAAGGAATAACTACTTTCTCACAACGCTGTACACGGCCTTGAGAGGTTAAACATGGTGAACAAGCAGCTACTGAATAGCATATCACTACAAAATAGCCACACCTATCATTATTCATGTTGCAAATATACGCCTTAATTTAGATATTCCATACTTTTACTTGTGTTTTTTTTACAAAATGTTATTTTGGAGATAACAGGCAAAAATCTGATAATAAAAAATTGACTAACGGACAATAGGCCCAAGCAGCATACCCTTTAAACAGCTGCTGTCGGTATGAGGGTTGCCGGATGCCCCAAGAAGAAGATGGCTGCAAAGTATGACAAAGCAAAATCAGGCACATCACACGGGGGATACCTCATCGAAAAACAATAAGGACTTACGGATTTTTGTGAACTGCCTTAAAAAATTCAACACCCCCTCTTGGATTTCGGGAAGCAATATTTACACCGGAGGCCGATTTTTATCCCCCCCGACGCTCGCTTCAAGCAAACGGCAAGCGGTATTTAACCAAGCTGTACGGGGCTTTTTAGTAAGGGAATGCTTAACTTTGTATGTGCTACGGCAGTCCTTAGCCTTTCATGCAAGGGTGGAACGCCCCGGCAATCCGGTGTGCACCGTGGTCAGAAGGATGATGGGGGCTGCCTGTCAGCAATATCTGCAAAATACAGCAAACAACACACGCAATGAAATCAGTTTTACGCGAAAACCAAGGGCTTCCGGCCTCAATTTTGTGGACACTCGCCATTGTGGCAGGTGCTTCGGTGGCCAACCTTTATTACAACCAGCCTTTGCTCGGCCTGATTAGCGGCGACCTGGGGGTATCGGAGTTTCAAACCAACCTCATGGCCATGATTACCCAAATGGGCTATGCACTCGGCCTGCTGTTTATCGTGCCCTTAGGCGACCTTTACCGGCGCAAGCGCATTATTCTGACCAACTTTGGGCTTTTGGTCATTGCCCTGCTCACCATTGCCTCGGCCACAAGCATCTACCTGATATGGGCAGCCTCGCTCCTGACCGGCATCTGCTCGATGATACCCCAGATATTTGTGCCGATAGCCTCGCAGTTTTCGCGACCGGAGCATAAGGGGCGAAATGTGGGCATCGTTATTTCGGGTTTGCTCACGGGCATACTGGCCTCGCGCGTAGTGAGCGGCTTTATGGGCGAGGTGCTGGGCTGGCGGGCCATGTACTACATAGCTGCCGGCCTGATGGTGGTGTGCGCGGTAGTGGTGCTCAGGGTATTGCCCGATATACGTCCCACCTTCAGCGGAAGGTACAGTCAGCTCATGGGGTCGCTTTTTTCCCTGGTGCGCAACTATCCGGCACTGCGGGTTTATGCGCTGCGTTCGGGGTTGGCCTTCGGGTCGTTCCTGGCCTTGTGGTCGTGTCTGGCTTTTAAAATGGCGGGGGCACCATTTTATGCCGGCAGCGACGTGGTGGGCTACTTGGGGCTTTGCGGCATTGCCGGTGCGCTGACAGCCTCAACGGTGGGCAAGTATGTAAAAAAAGTGGGTGTCAGGCGCTTTAACCTTGTGGGATGTGCCTTGATACTGCTGGCCTGGATTTGTGTTTCGGCCGGTGGCAACAGCTACGCGGGCCTCGTGGCCGGTGTGCTGCTCATTGATATTGGCATGCAGTGCATCCAGCTCAGCAACCAGACCAGTATCTTTGAACTGTGCCCTTCGGCCTCAAACCGTGTCAATACCATCTTCATGACTACCTACTTTGCCGGTGGCTCGCTGGGCACATTGCTGGCCGGCACTTGCTGGGAACAGGCGGAATGGATGGGGGTTACTGCCGTCGGCATGGCACTGACACTCTGCTCGTTGGCTATTACGCTGTGCAGCAAGCGGTAAGAACGGGAGTTGAAGGGCTTTGCGCCGTATCATATCCTTAAAAGCAAGCTTTCGGATTTGCCACTCCGCTCGCCTTTCACTATCTTTACATAAGATAGGAGGCGGCTCGGGAGTGGAATCCTTTGAAAACTACGCTTTCAGGCTTGCCACTCCGCTCGCCTTTCACTATCTTTACATAAGATAGGAGGCGGCTCGGGAGTGGAATCCTTTGAAAACTACGTTTTCAGGCTTGCCACTCCGCTCGCCTTTCACTATCTTTGCCAATGGACATGATGTCCGAAAAATGTTGAACTTAAATGATGGCTGACCTATGCTGAATTTTGATTATCATACGCCGACCCGACTGATTTTTGGCCAAGGCGTGGTGGAACAGTTGCCCGAAGTGATGCAACCCATTGGACGAAAAGTGCTGCTGGCCTACGGCGGCGGAAGCATCAAACGTATCGGACTTTACGACAAGGTGAAGGAACTGCTCAAGGATTTCGAAATATACGAATTGAGCGGCATTGAACCGAACCCGAAGTACAACCCCAGTGTGATTGAAGGGGCTCGCATCTGCAAGGAGCAGGGCATTGAGGTGATTCTGTCGGTGGGAGGCGGCTCGGTGCTCGACTGCTGCAAGGCTATTGCTGCGGCTGCCAAATACGAGGGCGATGCCTGGGACCTGATTACTTACAAGGTGCCTACCAAGGATGCACTGCCTATTGTCGACATTCTGACACTGGCAGCTACCGGCAGCGAATACGACTGCGGGGGTGTGATTTCGCGCACCGAAACCAACGATAAGGTGGCCTATCTGCACCCGCTGCTCTTTCCGGTTTGCTCCTTCCTCGACCCCACTTATACCTTTACGGTCAATGCCAAACACACGGCAGCCGGAGTGGCCGATGCCTTTAACCATGTGATGGAACAGTATTTTGTGGCTCCGGCCAACTCGGTTATCGACGGTTTTTGCGAGTCGCTGCTCAAGTCGCTCATGAAGTTTGGCCCCCTTGCCCTGCAATCGCCCAACGACTATGAGGCACGCGCCGAACTGATGCTGGCCTGCACCTTTGGCTGCAACGGACTGCTGAACCTGGGAGCGGGAGCCTCGGGATGGCCCATGCACGGCATTGAACATGCCTTGTCGGCCTTCTACGACATTACACACGGTGAGGGACTGGCTATTGTTACTCCACGCTGGATGAAACATATTCTGAACGACCGCACCATCGACCGCTTTGTTAAATTCGGTGTCAATGTTTACGGCATTCCTGCTAACCAGGAGGCTTATGCCATTGCCCAACAAACCATTGAACGCACATACGCCTTTTTCAAGGACGAGATGCACATGCCTATGACACTGGGTGAGGTGGGCATTGACGAGAGCCGCCTGCACGAAATTGCTCACCACATAGCCGTAAACGAAGGACTGGACAATCCGCAGATTTTTGCTCCGCTGAACGAGGAGGACGTCTACCAGATATTAACCAACTGCCTGTCGTAAAACAACTTTTATTTTTCTTTTACTATCAAAGCCGCCGGAAGTGTACACTTCCGGCGGCTTTGATGGTTTACCATATACTCTCTGCCGATACTCCTTTGCATAATGCAGAATAAGCGTCCTAAATTATAGAAATAATTTACGTTTAACATATATTACCCCCCCCATTTTGATTATATTGAAAAATTAGCTATGTTTGCGACGAATTTGTTTACGATTCTACAATAGCATATAAAATTGAAAATGCTCTTTATACAAACATTCAAATAATATTTCAAATGAAGAAGTTACTATTATGCCTTTTTACAAGCTGTTCGTTTTCTATGGCTGTGGCTCAAAGTGTGTTACCCGTCGGTTCTACCGTTCCATTAAAAGTTATTCAAACAATTAAAGACTCCGACAAATCTGCATCAGTTGTTGTTTCACAAGACGTTAAACTCAACGGAATTGTCTTCATCAAAGCTGGAACCCCTGTAACTACCCAACTCAGCACAACCCAAAGGAAAGGAGTGGGAAAACCCGGTAAAATAACCCTTGACTTTATATCAACTACAGCCACAAATGGTGAGATAGTCAATCTGCGCGGTGGCAGTATTTATAAAGAAGGACGCAATAAAAAAGGCACAGCCTTAGGGCTTGGTATAGGACTTGGCATATTTTGCTGGCCTTGCTTAGGTTGTCTTGCCATTAAAGGAGGCGAAGCCGAAATTACTGAGGGAACTATGACAACCAATGTAATAACAGCCAACGAAATAAACTTATAATAAAAAAGCAGCTACAATCTTTTGCTCATTAACATGAATAAAGTTTCCCATCCAAAAAAGGGTATTGGGAAACTTTATTCATTTATATAGAATTCTGCCTACTTTTCGGGAAAAACGTATATCGAAACCATCAAGAATATGAAAGATTAATGCTTGCACGCAGCCCCGAACTGCCAAACTGCCATTAGCCAATTGCCCATAGCCATACGGCAACGCAACAGGCAAGGTGATTCAGAGTGCCACAGGGGCGCCCTGAATCACCTTGCCTGTTATTTTTTACGCACCGGCCATTTCAGGCAAACAGGTTGCGCCCTAAGGCTAACAGCGGCGAACGGCTACCGCCTGGAGGCCGTTGGGAGTGCTGCTACTTGCAGCCGTAAATGCGCGGGGGCGCTCCTTATTGTTCCAGCCATAACTTGAACAGGGTTACCCGCTCTTTGCTCACAAATATTTCGTCGTCGCTGCAATGGAGCAGCTGCACCTTAAGTTTGGCATTGAAGAAGGGGGTGATGCGCTGTAGAGCCCGGATGTGAATGAGGTACTGGCGGTTCAAGCGGAAGAACTTATCGGGATTGAGTTGCTCCTCCAGCTCCTGCATGGTGCTGCTCAGGCGGTACTGCTCGCCTTGCGTGGTGGTGCAACTCAGGCCTCGGCTATCTTTGTAAAAATAAAGAATATCCGACACCTGCAACGGAATAATTTCATCGCCCTTGTACACCACGAGCCGCTCCTTATAGCGCACAATGCCACTTACCACCTGCTGCACCTGCACCGTGTTTGCATGGGTACCCAAGGACACCTTGTGCATGGCCTGCCGGAGTTCCTTCTCGTCAATGGGTTTGAGCAGGTAGTCGATGCCGTGGCTCTTGATGGCTTGCATGGCATACTCGTCGTAGGCCGTAGTAAAAATAACAAATGACGCGGGCATTACCTCCTGAAAGGCTGTAAACACATCGCCGTCGGAGAGCCGGATGTCGGCAAACACAAGATCGTAATCGTTGTGCCCGCGCAGGTAGTCAACCACCTCGGCCACACTGGTCAGGGGGCCCTCCACCTCCAGAGTATCGTCTATCTCGCGAATAAGTTTGGCCAGCCGGAGGGCACTGATACGCTCATCTTCGATAATCAATACTTTTTTCATTTTACGATGTTTTGCTTTACGATGGGTAAATACACAGAGAAGGTATCGGACGTCTTTTCGATTCTGATTTCTTTGCCGAACTTGATGAGATACCGCTTAGCCAGGTTGTCCAGGCCCAACTTGTGCGAAGGGATGGACTGCTCCACTTGGCAGGTAGGAGCAATCAAATTGTTGCGCACCACAAGCAGGTCGTTCTGGCGGCAGATGGTAATGGTGAGTGGCTCGTTGCGGTTCAGCGCATTGTGCTTCACAGCATTCTCGACCAACACCTGCAAACTCTGCGACAGAATGTACTCGTTGGCGGGGCGCTCCATAGGTTCAACCATCAGTGCTATGTGATTGTAGCGCAACTGCAGCAGGGCCATGTAATCGTCCAGCCAACTGAAGGCCTCGCTGAGCGACACGATATCGCTTTCGATATGTTTCAGGATGTGGCGGTAAATGCGCGAGAAGCGGATGACATAATCCTCCGCCCGCCGGGGGTCGATGCTGATGAGGCCAGCCAGAATGCTCAAGCTGTTGAACACGAAATGGGGGTTCATCTGCGTCTTGAGCAACTGCATCTCGAGCCGGCGGTTCTCGGCATATTTCTGCTCCGACTCCTTGTAATAATACTCAACGGCCACAATGAGCGACTGCACGGTCGATATCAACCCCATGAGATAGGCATTGCCCCAAACTTCGCGGTCGGAAATGTCGAGCAAAGCCACGTCTAAAAAATTTTCAACCGCAAAGGCCATAAAGGTATTGGCCAAAAGGAAAATCAAACTGATGACCAATACTTTCTTTCGCTCGAACCTTTTCAGGAGGGCACTCCTGAAAAGCTGATTGCCGAAGCTGAGGTTGTAGTAGGCAAACAGAAAGCAATAGCAGAGGTCGACCCACAGAATGGTGCCGCCCTCTTCGAGCAAGAGGTTGAATTCTTCGGGATCGGCCAGAAGCCATACCACATCGTAGAGGAAGTACATCAAAATGGCAGTCCACAGCCAGGTTGTTAAATATGTTTTTAGTTTCATCAGCATCCAAAGTTAGTGAAAGGTGAGCGGAGAAGCAAATCCGAAAGCCAACTTTCGGGAGTTAGATCACTTAGTTTCAAAGTGTCCTTTGATAGAAATAGAATCATTGCCGCGATACAGCACGGCGTCGATGTTTCCTTCTATCAGTTTAGGTTGTAGGGTATAGGCGTTGCCATCGTCATCGTAGAAATATTTTATATCGGTGATTTCTAACTTGACCGGGCGGGATGCTTTTACATCGAATTTATTGCAAACACCGGTGCTATCCGTTGCCCAGCAACTGACTGCATTATAATCGTCTTGCTCCGAAAATGACGGAATAGAAGCGGTTATATACTGAGTGCCTACTTCGAACTGCATTAAATTACACCGAAGGCGAATATCCTTCTTGTCTAGTACATTGATATGGATATAGTAGGCCCGCTTACTATCGACAAACTTATTACTGTGTGTATACCGAGGTCCTTTATTGATGTAATCTTTATAGTGAGTATTCTGCAAATGCATTTTCTCGCCATTGATTTCTCCATCAAAATATCCCCAGTAATTAGCATCCTGAGGTTTCCACGTTTCTTCGTCGTCAGCGCACGAACTCATGCTAAAAGTAAGTGCGAACGCCCCGATCATAGGGGCTAAACAAGTTAAGCGTTTCATTGCCAAAGAACTTCGTTTAAGGTATTTGATAAGTTAATTCGTAATAATGTTTGCCGCTTTGCTTCACCACATAGGGTTCACCGGCTACGGATACGGATATTTGCAATTTTTCGGCTGAGTTTCCCAAACGTTCAGCGTTTCCCGAATTTTCTGAACTTCCTGAGTCTCCCTTGCGGCTGACAACCATAGCAGCCTTATAGCCCGACTTAACCGGACCTACCACGCGCTCAAAATAGCCGGTCTGCAAGGTTTCCTCTACGAGCTTCATGTGGCTGTACTCGTCCATGTAATAGATAGTCATTTTGTCGTGAGGTAATGCAAAGACTTCGTACTTTACGTAATAGTTGGGAGTTTCTACCTCGTCGTCCGTGCAGCCTCCAAGGGTCAGGAGCGGAAGGAGAAGGAGCAATCGCTGCATCAAATGCTTCATGTTCATCAAATAAATTGTTTTAAGTTGACTCTTTGTGTTTAGAAGGGTACTCCCGGCTCCAGAAACTGAGGATGAGGAGTACTCAAAGCACCGCAAAAGTACCCATCCCGCGTAAATAACGCAACCTTGGGGGCACCGAAGCGGCATTTTTGGGCTCTGAAACGGAAATATTCGGCACTGAAGCGTTTTGCTTAGTATATTCCAACCTTACGCAAGCCCTGTCTGTCGCACACTGCCTGCTTTCGAATATCTTCCATCCCCCCGGCCCGATGTTGTGCAGGCCGGAGGACAAAGGCAAACGGTGCCCTCGGGAAAAGAGTGCCCTTTTAGTACGTGCACTGCCGGCTCTTACTCCACCTTAGAGGTACGGGCCGTAAAGCAGTTCGGGACGGACAAGGTAAAGCAGACCAAGCCACCAGACTCTCCATCCGTACGATGTTATCCGGCCGAGACGTTTGCCTGCGTTGCACCTAGCTGCATCAAGCTTTACATTGCAAAAGTAGCAAACCACAAATAGTTCGGCAAGGCCGATGGTATCGAAGCGGAAAAATTGGGCACCGAAGCGGCATTTTGGGGCTCTGAAACGGAAACATTGGGCACCGAAGCAGAAACATTGGGCTCTGAACGATTGGATTTACATAGGACACAATTTCTACAATATGCACCGCTTTCCAAGCTAGCGGAATACCTGCCTTTCGCCTCATGGCAATAGAGCAACCGAACATTATAACCCTATTTTTAAACGTATATTTTGCAATACAGCAGACAGTATCACAAAAAAACAAAAGTAGAAAACTCTGTATCTCGATATAGTTTCTACTTCCTATCTTTGCACAACCAAAAGGATACAAACTGGTTTCGTCGAACCTTGAAAGCAGGCATTCAGTTTATCTGTGCACGCGCCTTCTGCTATTACTCTTACACATTATTACCACTCTTTTTACATATTATTACCACTCTTTATTTTACATTTTATGAATCTGCACACAAAACTTTGCCTAAGTTGTACAGCCATTCTTACAGCTTTTTCGCTCAATGCCTCGGCCCAAAAGTATGAAAAATCTTCGTTCGCAATATTTGGCGGATACGAGCACTTTCCCGAAATGCGCCAAGGCAACGGCTACAATGTGGGAGTTGAATACAAAAACTACTTACGCAAAAGAATTTACTTTGTGGCTAATTTTCATGCAGGTGTAAATGATGGCGGTGTTGTTTCTGAATACGACCGCGATGGTATACACTATCGCTTTGACCTGTACAACAGTGTTCGCGACTATATGGTGGGCATCGGCATTGGCTACGATTTTCTGCAACGGGGCAAACATAAATTGTACCTGCAGGGCACTGTAGGTCTGGGATCGTCTGAACAGGAAGTAGATGGTATTGTACTGTCGCCCGGCGGTGCTTACGATATCGTTAAAACCTTCGAAGAAAAGTCTACCCGCTATGCCATCTCGGCATCGGCGGGCTACGACTATCAACTTACGCGCTGGCTTTCGGTAGGCGTAAACTATACCGGTTGGCAAATTGGCTACGAATTTAAGAGTTCGGCCAATGTAAAAGTTGGATTTTGGTTCTGATTCGACCAACCTCCTGCGCTGCAAACAAACAGAGCCGGAAGGATTCCCTGTTCTACCAGGTTATCCTTCCGGCTTTGTTGTTGCAAGTGGCTCCACAACCACTCCAAAGGGGATGAATGGATACATATCATACCCTCCACTCCCTATTACTGAGCGCTCTGCAACAGTCCTTCAACCTGTTGCACTAACTGGCCGTAGGGCAATCCACCCACTACGCGCTCAATGCGGCCTTCGATGTCGATAAAGAAGAGGGTGGGGATAGACATGATGCGGGCAGCCTCAGCCAATGCCTGGTTCTTGTCTACATCTACCTTGAGCACTTTTACACGGCCTTCGTACTCGGTGGCCAATTTTTCAATCAGGGGCGAAAGCGCCCGGCAGGGACCGCACCAGGTGGCATAAAAGTCAATCACTACAGGGGTCTTTCCGGTAAAATCGTAACCTTTAAGGTAGGGAAGATATTGGTTAATTATTTCCATTGTTGCTGAATTTTTAAAAGTTAATATGCCTAGAGTTGAAACCGTCCGGGCCTTTGGGCTGAAGTCTGCGGCAGGGAGCCGAGAACTTTCGTCCGGTTTTCTGATGCAAAAGTACAACACAAACTACTGGCCGACAAATGCTTTGTTCTATCTTTGCATAGATAATAACTATGCTTATGACCTTACAGCAACTCAAATATATCTTAGCACTCAACCGCTACCGCAGTTTTGCCCGCGCTTCGGAGGAGTTGGGCATTACGCAGCCCACGCTGAGCGCCATGCTTGTAAAACTGGAGGAAGAACTGGATGTTCGCCTGTTTGAACGCAGCAACAAACGGGTGGTTCCAACTGCAGCAGGCGAACGCATTGTACGCCAGGCTGAAAAGGCCTGCCGCGAAGCAGAGCGTATTTACGAACTCGTGGCCGAAGACCGTGGAAGTGTTTCGGGAGCTTTTTCGCTTGCTGTCGGACCATCCATTGCACCCTACTTGCTGCCGCACTTTATTAAGCATTATACCGAAAGTTATCCACAAGTGGAACTGAACATTGTGGAACTGAAAACAAACTCGATGTTCGAGGCTTTGCTGCGTGGCGAACTGGATGCGGGCATCGCCATCAGCACCGCTCCCCCACCCGACTTGCTCGAAATTCCGCTCTACACGGAGCGCTTTTGGGTGTACCTTGCCGAAAACTGCTGGCGAAAGCTACCGGTTTTTAAACCGGAGAACCTGGAACACGAGCAAATGTGGATTATGAAGGAGGCGCAATGCCTGCGCAACAGTGCCTTCAGCTTTTGCCACGCCCGGAGTAAGGGAAAACACATCTACGAGGCGGGAAGCATCGAAACGCTAATCCGGATTGTCGACCTGAACGGCGGATTTACCATCATCCCCGAAATGCACCTGCCACTACTCTCCGAAAAACAGCGACAAAACGTGCGCAAAATCGAGGGAGACCGGCCGGCACAGCGCTGTGTATCGCTCTACATCAGGGCCGACTACATCCGCGAACAAATGCTTAACGCCTTGACCAACTCGCTGCTACGCTTTATGCCTAAGGGAATGATTGAAAAACGCATTGAGCAGTTCGGCATCAAACTGTAAAAATGCGTAACTTTGCTCCTACTACCTTTTAAAACTAAATAGCCTATGGACCTTATACCTTACCAAAAATACTACAAAGAAACAGAATTGTGGAAAAAACTATCGCGTGTGGGCAAAAAGGTGGGCATCAAAGCGGTTTATGCCGTGTTGCTCTTATTTTATGCCTCGGTCAGCAAACAAACCAGCCTGCGCGACAAGGTTATTATCTACGGGGCCCTTGGCTACTTTGTGCTGCCACTCGACCTCATACCCGATGCGCTTGGTCCGCTGGGCTACTCCGACGATCTTCAGGCACTGCTGCTGGCACTCAAAAATGTGTGGCAAAATATTACGCCCGAGGTGCAAGCCAAAGCGCGTGCCCGACTGACAGACTGGTTCGGCCACTTTACCGAACAAGATATTCAACTCTTCTGACAACTGTTCCGTTCTACTGTTTTCAACATTTTGCAAGCCTTCCACACTGCTCTTTGTCATGACGCTTACTTATGTTTTCCACAGCGGCTTTGCCATCGAAACGGCACAGGCGCTCCTGTTGTTTGACTGCTGGCTCGACCCTTCGAACTGCCTGCCGCCCCTGCTTGCAAGCGGCAAACCGGTGTACGTTTTTGTCAGTCATTTTCACGAAGATCACTTCAGCCGCCACATTTTGGAGTGGCGCCGAAACTATCCGCAAACGCGCTTTACTTACTTGCTCTCCAAAGACATTCTGAAGCACCGCCGAGCTGCACGCAACGAGGCGGACGTGTGGATGGCCAAAGGGGCCGTATGGAACGATGACTACCTGCACGTAATAGCTGCAGGCAGCAACGACAGCGGGGTATCGTGGGTGGTGGAGATAGAGGGTAAACGCATCTTTCACGCCGGCGACCTGAACAACTGGTACGCACGATTCCTGACCGACTACTACGAAGGGGGCACCATACACAGCGCTGAGTTTGGCGAGGTGGACCCGCTCTACGAGGAAAAACGCTACCTGGGCGAACTCAAAGACTTGCGCAAGGTGGCCGATGCCTTCGATGTGGTGATGTTTCCGGTCGATGGCCGCATCGGCAACGGCTACACACGCGGCGCCCGTCAGTTTATTGCCCGCTTCCGCACCGCTCTGTTTGTACCCATGCACTTTGTACTGGCGGGCTTTGCCTCGGCCTGGCGCATGGAGGAGTTTACAAGGCCTGAACACATTGCTTTCTGGAAAATCGGCCGGAACGGCGAAAGGTATAACGTAGAATGACAGGAGGCGGCTCGGCAATACCTTCACTCAAAAGCAAGCTTTTGGCTTGGTATTGCTCTCGCCTTTCACTATCTTTACATAAGACAGGAGGCGGCTCGGCAATACCTTCGCTCAAAAGCAAGCTTTTGGCTTGGTATTGCTCTCGCCTTTCACTATCTTTACATA
>Freddie_p2__coassemble_2390_pt1 | contig 12831 bp, 10 predicted proteins | sample Freddie_p2__metabat2_high_PE_021 | metagenome-assembled genome bin Freddie_p2 | reverse complement strand
AGTTTTACATCGTATATTAACGGATATAACTCTCAGGGGTATTATACTTTAAAACAGAATATTGCTGTTGAGCCGGCCACACCCACTTCATGCATGCGACCGGCTCAATATATACTAGGCCCTCCGTACCGGACCTTTATTTGTAACTACATGATTGATTGCATACGATTCAAAGACGGAAACGTATGCCTCCCAGCACCATTAATCCTGGTTGGCGCACATTAGCCAAATCAAAGTAACGGTGAGCTGTAAGGTTGGTCAAGTCAACATATAAACTGTACTGCGGAGCATTCCATCGTAAACTGCAATCGAGCAAAGCATGGGCACCATAAGGATGTAATTCTCCCGTAGGCTTCAAATTTCTATAAACCAAATAAGCTCCCTGACGCTGCTGTACGCGGAGTGTCCATTCGGCACTCAGTTTCGATATGATGCGATGACTGAGTGTTGCCACAAACTTATGACGCAAATACTCCATCGCATAATTTGACTTATAATAATCCTCTCCCCTGCGCCGGTGCTGATGTAACCAGACATACGAAAGGGTCATGCGCTCAATAGGTTGTTCAGACCCGAACCACTTGTTAAAATTTAGGCGGGCATCAACTGCCAGTCCAAAATTGTCGAGTCCGAAAGAAGTTGCATGGTATTTATCATCGGGCGAACGCATTACCCAATCGATAATATGACTACCCCGCTGATAATGCGCACGGGCCGAAATACGGAACATGGTTCGACTATAATCTGCTCCAAGCATAAAGGCAGAATTCTTCTCTGGACGTAAGCCCGCATTGCCTTCTTGAGTAGGACTCTTATACCAAAGATCCGTGAACGTTGGAAGACGCTGTGACATATTCCACGAGGCATAAAACTTTAAACCAGGCAATAGACGATAACTGAGGTCAACACCTGGATAAAAACGTACACTTCGGTCTATGCTTTTATTTAGCCCAGCCATCACACCCATCGAAAGGGTTAGTTTACGCCATACTATGTTGTGTTCAACAAATGCCGAGATGTTCGTACGGTCTGCATGACGAGTATAATAAAGGTTTTGCTGTCCCTTGACTGGCTCATATTCCGCCTCATCAAGCGGATAACCCAAATTTGTACTATAAATCGCTTCTTTACGCCATTCTGCACCTAATGCCGTGCGACCAAGCATCCAGTCGGTCCAGGCATTAAACGAGGCAGTAAGCACATCGTTGCGGTGAAAATTCTCGCCTTTAGTACTGTGACGGGTTAACTGATAATGGTCGGTACTCCGTATCCATGAAAAGCATGGCGAAAAATGAATGCGGCCTTGCGTTTCGGCACTTACCGACAACATATAACGCCTGGTCGACTCCCATTGGTCTGGATAAGCAGCCGAATAAAAAGTATTGGCACCAAAATCGTTGGCTGAGGCTCCTGCTTGTAAGCCGAAACTAATTTTAGGGCCGTTATACAGCAAATGGCCATAACCTTTTCCTCCTTTAAAATCTCCATTGGTCACCGCACCATCCGAACGTTGCCAACTACCGCTGGCTGTTGCTCCCCAACCTTTTCCTAACTTCCAAGAAGTACGGAGCTCTGAACGCATGGTGGCATAACTGCCTCCTTCGAGCATGGCCTCGAGGGGCTGTCTCGACATGGATTTTGTTACAATGTTTATGGCACCGCTAAAGGCCTGACTGCCCATGACTCTAGAGGCTGCTCCCTGCAACACCTCTATGCGTGCTATATCTGTAAGATTGACAGGAAAATCGGCTGTAAGATGACCGGTTTGTGGATTAACTAATGGTACACCATTCAATAAAATGCATAACTGGTCGTGTGTACCCCCCAATATGCTAATGTCAGTTTGAATACCAAAGCCTCCGCGCTGTCTGACGTCAACGCCGGCGGCTAACTTTAACGCATCGTTAATACTTTGTACTCCTGCAGCAGCCAGGTCGCTGGCTGTTAGAGTAACCACCTGGCGGGCTGCTACCGCTGCAGCCAATGGTGCACGCGATGCTGTGACACCTACTTCGGCCAGTTCAAGCGTATCGGCTGCCAGTTCTTTAGAGGCTTCCAAAATGTCGGCCTGCTGCATAGGAGTAGCCTGCAACAAGCGAGGAGCTGCACTTATCAACGTAGCCACACTCAGTACGCCAATACGTACTTCACGGTGCAAACTACTGAAAAGGCTCCATCCTTTACGGTTGAAATGACGGAACGTCGGCACAGGTTTTACCTGTTTGTTAATGTACATCATTTGAATTACGGTTAAACAATAAATAATAAGCAACAGGACTGTGTACGGCCAGCCTGTTGCGAGGTGCAAAGATAGTCATAAAATAGAAGGCAGACAACTATGCATAACGAAAGCCAAACCTTCATCTTCTATAGCAAGGCTGCATTTGGCAGTATTAGCCACTTGGCATACACTAACAACAAAAAGTCCTGCCTGTCACCGAATGATATCGGTAACAGGCAGGATTAATATTCCTTGTCTGCGGCAGTTCATACCGCCTTCATTAAATTCAATTACTTAATAATAAGTTTGCGCGTAATCGAAGTTGCTGTAGTTGCAACCTTGAAAAGATATACACCAGGCTGCAAATCACTCAACGATACCACATGCTCAGAACCACAACGGGGAGCATTCACATAATCAGACTTAACCAACTGGCCATTAGCCGAGTAAAGCTGAATATTTGCAAACGACTCATCATTGTTGAAGAGCACACGCCATGCATCGTTCTTCTTATCAATAGAGATTGGCGACTCAGTGTTAAGCGACTCCTGAATACCAGTCTTTAGCAAAAGAGCCTCTTTCAAGCCTTCATAAGCATCAATTTTTCCAAAGCCAGCTGCATTGTTCCAGCCATTCTCATCGGCTGCACCTGTCTGTGCATTACGACGTCCGGTCTTCTTGAAGATATTGATGATGTCATCGTAGCTCAAATTAGGATTGGCCTCAAGCCAAAGAGCTATGATACCCGTTGTAGCCGGTGTAGCCATTGAAGTACCGCTCATAACACCATAGTAGTAGTTCTTACCATTTACATTTACCTTCTTAACCAGTTCTGACATATTTGCCTGGAAAATCTTGGAATATTGTGAGTAGGCAGAAGTTACCACACCACCAGGAGCTGCAATTGCCGGTTTGGGAAGGTCGTTAAGCTGGGGACCACGGCTACTGAAGGTTGAGATGCCACCCTTAGAACCTACGCTATAGCTGTAGTTCTGGCCATTGATATTAGTAAATCGGGTATCGTTGTTGTACGATGCTACTGCAATAGCCTTGCCGATAGAGGCAGCACCTTCACCTACAAGATACTCGTTATCGCCCTTCTTAGCTTGGAAAGAACCCGAAGCCATGGTGGCAAACGATGCCGGATAAGATACACCATCTACCCAAGCGTGGAACGCAGCTCCCTCAGGACCAGATACGCGCCACAACAGATAAGCATTGCTTGCGCTTCCAGGAATACCGAGAATTGTTTGCAAATTTCCGATATAACCATTCAGATAAGCACGCTGACGCTTGTTCTGCTGGTCTATCTGATCATAGAACTGGAATCCTGCCTTTCTCAACTGCTCATCAGTAGGTTCATACAACTTGGTTTGATATACCATTACCGGACGGATGTCAAAGGGTTTGGTACCATCGGTGCTTACGCTATAAATTTCGGAAATTACAGCCTTATGATCGTTACCTGCCTCAGGCTTGATATAAAGGTAAACAGGCTTACTAGCATCGGCAATTTCGCGGTAAGCATGAATTTTAGTCTCACCCTCATTACCCATTGCAGCAACCATGATGGCACCTTTTCCGGTCAATTTGCTCATGTTCTTATCATAGCTGGTAGAACCATCGTGAGGACCTATAATACCACCGAAACTCATATTAAGAACCCAAGGTTTGCCTTCTCCTTCGGCATACTCCTTAATAGCTTTGGTCTGCTTGAGCACGCTGTTCGAAGCAAAGTCTGACGAAATCATAATAAACTCTGCATCCGTTGCAATGCCGTGGTAATCGCTTCCATTAACTTTGCTACCACCCGCAATACCAGCTACGTGTGTAGCGTGGCCTACATCGTCGAGTTGGTCACGATTAGGAGCGGTCTTAGAGAGCGAACCCGAGGTTGGTGATACACCGAAACGAGCTACACGATTTGCAAAGGCAGCGTGTTTGTACTCAAAGCCCTGGTCTATTACACCAATCACTACTCCTTTACCGGTATAGGGAGTTTCGAGGCCTTCGCCTGTTACAACCTTCTCGGCACCTGTTTCAACACGAGCTTGATTCATCAACGGACGGAACTGACGTGAGGCACTAATGTAGCTTACCTCTGCCTGACCGGCCAGCGTCTTGATAAATGAAGAGGGAATAGACATTACAACGCACTCGTCGTTGATAACTTCAGCTTCGTAACCGGCATTTTGTACATAAGCTGCAACAGCATCAGCATCCGTTGCCGTTACCTCAACGCCGATCAGCGTTTCGGGAGTCACGGTTTTCAAGCCTTTAGCTGTAACGTGCTGTACGGGAATACCTTCCACATAAGCGTTCAGCTGTATATCCCACTTGCTGCCATCGTGCGCATTGCTGCTTTGTGCCAGCGCTGGAGCTGCAATCAGTCCGAGAGCTCCTGCAAGAAGTAGTTTTTTATTCATTGGTGGTTTTAGTTTATTTGAGATTAGTTGATTCGATATTTGGATTTTCTTTAAAGGAAACGTGGCAAAGATAAGTATTATAAGCGATAAACATCACGATTTAGTCATAAAAAACGCGATGCACGGCAAATATTCATTCCTTTCTGACAATCCGTAAGCATCAAACCCTTTGATTGGTGGTCCGAAGAACCGTTTGCTTTCAATTTACCAAGTACCGCCATCTCCTTTTATACCCTTTTATTACAACGGATATAGCAGATGGCGGTATGTATTGTTAATAGCTTTCAAATATCAGCACTGTTTATGCGTCATAATATCGAGCACACAACGGTCTGTCTCGTTCATGGCATCTGCACCGATGCTTACCAAATTACGGATACTTTGGTCTACATCGTTGTCAATAATACCCTCTACGCTCGACACACAGTTACCTTGCATAGCCAACATAGCCGAAAGTACGGCTGTACTTACGCCCGTGGTCAGTTTGAGCGCACAACTAGGCTTTGCTCCATCGCAAATCATACCTGTAAGGTTTGCAATCATATTTTTAACGGCATAGGTTGTCTGCTCGTAGGTACCACCCATCAGATAAGTAATACCGCAACTTGAACCTGTTGCTGCTACCACGCATCCGCACAGAGCTGAAAGCGTACCCAAACTGAGTTTGATATAGATTGCTGTCAGGTGAGATAGCATGAGTGCACGTGTCAGTTCTTCGGGTGTATTATGGTTCTCTTCGGCAAATACCACCACCGGGTTTGTAGCACAGATTCCTTGGTTACCCGACCCTGAGTTACTCATAACGGGTATCATGGCTCCGGCCATACGTGCATCGCAGGCACACGATGTTGACGACAAGATGTGCGAAAAGATATTATCACCCATAATGCCCTTACCCAAGGGGCGGCTCAAGGCCTTGCCCAAACAATGGCCATAGTTTCCTGCCAGCGACTGGCGGGCTGCGGCTTCGTTCAGGCGGCGCGCCTCATTGATAAAGTCAATTTCCTCAATGGGCATGGTGGTAGCATATTCCCATACCTTAGCGAGTGTAAGTTTGAGCGGCTCTTCGCCATTGGTGGCTGCAGGCTGTTTACTTTGGCTTTTAGGTTCGAGGGGCTCGTTCAGGAGTTCTTCGCCGTTTTTGGCAATATATATATAATGTGTATGTTCGCGTGCAATTGCAACTGTTGCCGTATCGCCGTTATCGGCGGTCACTACAATTTCTACATACAGTTTCTCAGGAGCATCGGCTTTAAGGTCAATGTGTATGCGCTCCTCAGCAATATAAGCCTTTCCGCGCTCCACGGCTTCGGCATTGCATTCGCGCAGCACTTCAAGTCCCAGAGCCGATTGTCCAATCAATGCTCCAAGGGCAATGGCTATGGGTAGTCCCACCATGCCCGTACCGGGAATACCTACTCCCATGGCATTCTTCAGAATGTTTGCACTCAAGTGTGCCTCAATACGTGCAGGCACTGTACCCAGTACCTCGGTTGCCCGGCTTACGGCCAAGGCTACACAAATAGGTTCGGTACAACCAATAGCCGGAACTACCCAATGGCGTACCAGCTTTGTAATTTGTTGTTTTTCAATGGATGATAACATAGATATTGATAGCTATAAACTACTTTTCGAACTGTTTGCGGTATGTTTTGGGCGTACAATGGTATGTACGGTTAAAGGCCAGATAAAAGGCCTGCCGCGAGGCATAACCTGCCAGCAGCCCAATCTCTTCGATGCTCATATCGCGAAATTTGTGCGAAGCGAGCATATTGCAGGCATCGCGCAGTCTGAACCCATTTACAAGAGCGCTATAGTTGCCCCCGGTACTTAGCGATACGGCTGCAGCTATGTAGCGCGTATTGGTTTGAAGATCGGCTGCCAGACGTCCTGCGGTATAGGTTGGGTCGCGGTAGCGTTTTCCGCGGGTAAGGTGATCTACGATCCGCACATAGAGTGCGTTTACCTGATCGGGGCTTAAACGTTTAAGATAGCTGGGTTCGGACTTGGGAATTGAAGTTCCCGTTTCGTTAGGACTCATAATCAACTTTGCTGGCTCGTGAACGAACTTTTCGGGTCGGACAGGGGGCTCATGTGGGCCGTACGACGAATAACAAAGGATAGGCAGACTGTAGTGTGTGTGCACCAGGTGACGGCTGGCTGCTTGCAGCAAAGTTGTTATGAGCCTTAACTGCTGCAAAAACGCACACAGCACATCACACCCACAGCCTGCATGTCCATGCAATAAGGGGCTGCAGCGCTAAAGGACAGGCGCTGCAGTTGCTCTGTTTCTTAGAGACAGAATGTTTCGAGCGCCTTGAAACCTTCGGCACCGGGCACCATCTCTACTTGCTGCGTAGTTGCTGGGAAAAGCACACATTCGCCAGCCTTAAGTTCAACTTCGCCCTCGTCATAACGCAACGTGGCGCTGCCTTCAAAAGCAATGACAATAACAAAAGAGTCGATGTCGGCATAATTAGCCGTACAAGGCTTGCTCAATTCATACAGGCGGGTGTTAAACTGCTCGCATGCTACGAGGGGCGTGCAAGCGTCGGGTTGCAATTCATAGCGGGTGCGATACTCAGGGTAGGCTTTATAGTCGAGAGCCTCGCGTGCCTGGGCCACATGAAGTTCGCGCTTGTTGCCTTGGGCATCGGTACGGTCAAAATCGTATACACGGAAGGTATCGTTGCTCGACTGCTGGATTTCAACCAGGAAGTTGCCTGCGCCAATGCTGTGGATACGTCCGGCTGGAATGAAGAAACAGTCACCAGGCTTTGTTTCGTGGCGGCTCAAGTGGCTCATGAGGGTACCATCGGCCAAACTGGCTTCGTAGCCTTCGGCCGAGAAGTCGGCATTAAAACCAGAACAGAGGCTTGCTCCGGGCTGCGTACGCACAATATACCACATTTCGGTTTTACCATAAGGGTGTCCCATGCGCTGAGCCATGGCATCATCGGGGTGAACCTGGATGCTAAGGTCTTGTGCTGCCGAAATAAACTTTATGAGCAGCGGGAATGTTGTACCATAGCGCTCCATATTGCGTTTACCTACGAGTTCCGCACCGTAAGTTTCAATAAGTTGTCCGAGCGTACGACCCTGATGCTCGCCTTCCGAAACGACCGTTTCGTTTCCGGGCACGCCCGAAATCTCCCAACTTTCACCAACCTGAGCCGGAGCGTCTTTGAGGTTCTTCAATGCGGTCACTTCTTCGCCGCCCCAAATAGTAGTTTTGAGCAGGGCGTTAAACTGTAATGCCTTCATAATGAATGTGTTTCGGTTGTATCCGCTTTGTACTCTTGCACCGTTCCGAAGGATTGTGCAAAAAACCTGTTGCATTGTGCTGCAGGCTGCTTACAAACGGAGTAGGTATATATTATTTTTAATAAATAGTACGTTATTTACGCTGGGTAGCCCATTAAAATAAGGAACTTTCCTGACACTAAGTTTTGCGTACAAGACGGGTAGTATCGACAGTTCCAGCACCGAGCAGCAGGGTTTGGGTATGAGCAGCCTTTCCGGCCAAACGAATAGAACCGGCTCCCGAAAGTTCGGCACGCAAGTAGTTGGTGTCTATTCCTTCCAGATTGACCGAACCTGCCCCCTCAAGCACTACGTCAACTTGTGGTGCCTGTAATTGCTTGCACAAAATTGCCCCTACACCTCCTAGCTTTACACTGAAGGGAGTATGGAGTTTCAGGTATCCCAGGCGCAGGCACTTGCCTCCGGCCAGTTCAAAGTAGTTAACAGCCGGAGCATAGATGTGTACAACGGGCACTTCGCGCTCAGAGGAGTTGTAATACTTTCCGGCATCTACCACCAGTTTACTGCCCGACACAACGCTAAAAGTCATTTTATTGAGCAGCGGCTGGGGGGCCTGGAGTTCTATGCGGCAAGGTGTTCCCGGTGCCGTCTGCGTATAGGTAACATCAGCAAAACAGTCAATTTCGACAGTTGCAAAAGATGCTGCATGTATTGTTCGGCGCTGGTATCCCGTGGTGTCAACGTGTTGTGAAGCCACGTTCATCATTACCTCGCGGATGTTAGTTTGGCGGCAGCCGGTTGCTGTGAGCAGCAAGCTGGCTACGAGCCACATATAACGCTGTTTCATAAGTGTGTGTTATGCGCTTAAGGTTCAAATAAGGCGGGCTGCAGAGTTCCCGGCCCTATTAAAAGGTGTGTCGCGTTGCGTCAATATGTATGCGTACACCAATCTTTGGCAGTGATTAAGCTTGCAGCAAGGCTTCGGCAGCTTGCTCTTGCTCTGAACCCAAATCCATAAATTTAAGTAATGATTTTTGTGCAGCACGTGCTACAGCCATATCAGTTCCCTTCATGGCTGCCATGGTTTGGTCCAGATATTCGTGCGCATCGCGCTCTGAGGGAACGGCCCCTTGCATAAATAAGCGGGCCATAAGCAAGTAGCCACACAATTGATGCATACTGTCGGCAGCTGCAATCCACTCAAAGGCCTTGCCCGACGCCCAGGGCGCACGGCTAAACAGGTGCATCACCGTGCACTCTGCCTCCTCGACAAAGCGCATTTGCGACACCCACACTTCGGCCAGTTCAGCATCAAAGCGCTCAACGGGCATAAGCATGCCGGCCAGCAGGCGGCACTCGCGTATATCTTCTTTCCACAAGGCTGCCGCCAGTTCGTAGCTGTGCTCAAAGTTTTGAGCCATCTGCTGCAAGCGAGGCAGTTCAACACCAAAGTTTACTTTATAAGTCAAGCCCTTTTCGCGCATGGACGCGCTCACGGGGCCGTTCATTCTTCCGCGCAAGGAGCGCTTCACGTGCCGTATTTGTTCGGCCAGTTCCTGATTTTCCATTTTACGTAAGGTTTGCTTGAGTGTGCGGTGCAAAGTTCAAATGCATGCCGGCTTAAACGCTGCATCAGCCGGTCGCTTTACCCTAAAAAGGCAACACTCTGTAAGTATGACTGCTTGCACGGCTTCCCGCGAACGGCAACATCAGACATCACTGAACTCTACACTTATGTCAAGGCAAAGATACGGCAAAATTGGCGCAACGTAAAAATTTTTCGCATTTTTCTTTATTGGCTTTACCTGTTATAGCAGCTGTACGGAGTGAGGTATTGCGCCTAAGGCACTTTGGTACAGCTATAACCATCATTGTTGTTTTTGACAAAGGGATGTAAAATTCTATACAAGGGATGTTTTTTGTTTTACCTTTATCGGATGCAACTCACCTATTTTTTTAATGCAACAAAGTGTCTGGGTGCAGGAATGGCAGTGCAAAATAAGGCCAGCAAGCGCTCCTTTCCAATTTTTATACTACCTTTGCGACCGACAAATTCTTTCCCTAACCTCCTATATTGTTACACATGAAACAAAAACTTGTAACCATGATGCTATCAGCTGCTGCCACATGGGGTATTTGTACACCCGAGGTGCAGGCCCAAAAAGCGCCGGACAACTTTAAGTACACCGACGAGCAATTTGCCGATATACAAATGCTCCGCTACAAGGTGGAGGGTTTTGAGAAACTCTCGCTAAAAGAAAAAACCTTTATTTATTATTTGCAAGAAGCTGCTCTCGAAGGCCGTGACATCCTTTTTGACCAAAACGGACGTTACAACCTGCGCATCCGCCGCATGCTCGAGGCTGTTTATACCGACTGGAACGGCGACCGTAACAGTGCCTTTTTTAAAGGACTGTCTACTTATCTGAAGCGAGTTTGGTTCTCATCGGGCATTCATCACCACTATGGCAGCGAAAAGTTCCAACCCGAATTTAAAGCCGACGACCTGCGTGCTGCACTCAAACAACTGCCGGCCGAAAAGCTTCCTTTAAGTACTGGACAAAGTGTAGACCAGTTGTGCAATGAGATTTTCCCCGTAATTTTCAACCCCGCGGTTATGCCCATGCGCGTAAACCAAAAGGATGGCGAAGACTTGATTCTGACCTCGGCCGAAAATTATTATGCTCCGGGCATCACACAAGCCGAAGCCGAAGAATTTTACAAACAACGCAAACCGGCCGACGACCCGCGCCCTATTATGATGGGTATGAACAGCCGCCTTTCGCGCGACGACTACGGACAGCTAACTGAGCGGGTATGGCGCATCGGTGGCCTCTATTCGCCGGCTTTGGAACGCATTGTCGACAACCTGCTCAAAGCTCGCCCCTATGCCGACACGCGCGAACAGCAAAAGGTTATCGACCTGCTGGTTGAGGTATACCGCACTGGCGACCTCCGCACCTTTGACGACTATGCCATTCACTGGCTCAAAGATACGGAAAGCCTCATCGACTTTGTATGCTACTTTACCGAAAACTACGGCGACCCGCTGGGCATGAAGGCATCGTGGGAAGCTATTGTGAACTTCAAGGATCTGGAAGCTACTGAGCGTACCAAGAAACTCTCGGCCAACGCACAGTGGTTTGAAGACAACTCGCCTGTAGCTCCGCAATTTAAAAAAGAAAAAGTCAAAGGCATTTCGGCCAAAGTAATTACTGCAGCTATCCTGGGTGGCGACCTCTACCCCTCTACAGCTATCGGTATTAACCTGCCTAACTCCGATTGGGTTCGCCGCGAACACGGCTCGAAAAGTGTGACCATCGGCAACCTTACTGCTGCATATAGCAAGGCTTCGCATGGTTCGGGCATGGACAAGGAGTTTATTATCGACGAACCTACCCGCAAACTTGTTGAACAATATGGTGCTACTTGCGACGACTTGCATACCGACTTGCACGAATGCTTAGGTCATGGCAGCGGCAAACTCCTGCCCGGAACTGACCCCGATACGCTCAAAGCCTACGGTTCGACCATCGAGGAGGCACGTGCCGACCTCTTTGGCCTGTACTACATGGCCGACCCCAAAATGGTAGAACTCGGACTGACTCCAAACGACGAAGCTTACAAGAGCCAATACTATACTTACATGATGAACGGCCTCATGACGCAGCTCGTACGCATTAAACCGGGCAACACCATTGAGGAGGCTCACATGCGCAACCGCGCCCTTATTGCCAATTGGGCCTTTGAAAAGGGTAAAGACCAAAAAGTGGTTGAACTGGTTAAGAAGAAAGGTAAAACCTTTGTGAAGGTAAACGACTACCAGGCTCTACGCCAACTCTTTGGCAAACTCCTGGCCGAAATTCAACGCATCAAGAGCGAGGGAGACTACGAAGCTGCACGCCAAATGGTTGAGAACTATGGCGTAAAGATTGACCCCAAACTGCACCAGGAAATTTTGGCTCGCTACGAAAAACTGAACCTGGCCCCCTACAAGGGATTCATCAACCCGGTGTATAAAGCTGTGCGCGATGCGCAGGGTAACATTACCGACGTAACCATAGACTACACGGAGGCTTACGATGCCCAAATGCTGCGTTACAGCAAGGACTACTCACCCCTGCCTAACGTAAACGAATAATCTCACCTTTGTGGTATTAAACTTTTATACAAGCCATGGCCCATAAAACGGCCATGGCTTGTATTTTTATTATCGTTAGCTATGCAGAAGGGCTCGCTGGCATCATACCAACGAGCCCTATTACCTATTTCTGCAATATTATATTACACTACAAACTCTATGAGCTATCCCGAACGTGTTCGGGTTAGAATTCTAAACAGTAAGTTTCGAGTGTGCCAAGGTTTATGGTCCATAAACGTCCGGTAAGCAGTTCGCCAAAACCTGCCACTAACTGCATGGCCTGCTGAGCCATTATATTGCCCACCACTCCAGGTACCGTACCCAGAATTTCCTTACCGGGCTGAGGCATAGACAACATGGCCTGTTCGTCGGGGTAAAGGTCGCGGTAACGACGCGGCGATGCACCATAATGGAACACACTCACCTGCCCTTCGAGTCCACCTACTGCCCCATAAATATAGGGCTTGCCAAGCTGGGCACAGGCATCGTCAATAACGTAACGTGTGGCAAAATTGTCGCAACCATCAATCACCAGGTCGTAACTGCTAATCAAGTTGCAGGCATTGCTGGCCGTAAAGCGCCCTACATGAGGGCGTAAACACACCTCGCTGTTAAGATTGGCCAAACGCTGGGCAGCTGCCTTGGCTTTGGGTTGCCCTAACTGGCTCTCGCCATAAAGCAACTGACGGTGTAGGTTTGTAAGGCTCACCTCATCGTCGTCGATAAACCCAATGGTACCTACTCCGGCCCCGGCCAAGGCCAGGGCTATGGGGCTACCC
>Freddie_p2__coassemble_2079_pt1 | contig 15333 bp, 14 predicted proteins | sample Freddie_p2__metabat2_high_PE_021 | metagenome-assembled genome bin Freddie_p2 | reverse complement strand
AGCTAATCTATATGCTTATCCCCGCTGATTATCTACTGACCCAATAATATGGTTTAGTGGCTGTGGTTGCTCATTGTTGCAATAAAAAAGGAAGAAAGTACATAAGTTAGTACCTTCTTCCTTTTTAAAATACTTGTTAGTGTCTGTGGTTGAACTTACTTCATGTCATTTGGCTGTGCCATCACAATTTCTTCACCGTCTTTGTCAAAGAAAGAGTATTGAAGGTAGGCCAATGATTGGTTTGGCATAATTTTAACGCCCAATCCATATTTCAGTTGCCAACGGCGTCTGATGGAGAAAAAGCCTTTATTGATATATGCTGCAACAAATGGATGTACATGTAGTCTAAACTGTTTAATGCCCAATTTGTTTACCAGCGTGTCAATCTTCGTCTCTAGAGAATCGGTGAAGAGAATGCTTGGTTTAATTTTTCCTGCACCGCCACAGGTAGGACAGGTTTCTTCAACATTCATATCCATAGCTGGACGAACCCGTTGTCTGGTGATTTGCATCAATCCGAATTTAGAAAGTGGCAGGATGGTGTGCCTTGCACGATCTTTACGCATGTTTTCTACCATGCGTTCGTAAAGTTTTTGTCGGTTTTCGGGTAGATTCATATCTATGAAGTCTACCACGATGATGCCTCCCATATCTCTAAGTCGGAGTTGTCTGGCCAATTCATCGGCAGCACCTAAGTTTACATCAAGTGCATTGACTTCTTGTCCCTCTGGACTTTTAGAGCGGTTTCCGCTGTTTACGTCAACAACATGCAACGCCTCGGTTTGTTCAATAATGAGGTAAGCTCCATGTTTGTATGTGACTGTACGTCCGAGTGAGGTTTTGATTTGCTTAGTTACTGAGAAATTGTCAAAGATAGGCACAGTGCCTTTATAGAGTTTAACGATATCCTTACATTCGGGTGCGATGAGTGTAACGTAGTCGCTGACTTCTTTAAATACTTTGGGGTCGTTAACGTAAATGTTCTCGTACGAGGTGTTGAAAAGGTCTCTAAGCAGGGCCACGGTGCGTCCGGTTTCTTCGTAAGCAATTTGTGGCAGCTTAAGGTTTTGGGTGTGCGTCTGTTTGATTTTGCTGATAGCATCTTCCCACCTGCTGAGCAGGATTCGTAGTTCAGTGTCAAGTTCTGCCACACGTTTGTTTTCGGCAACAGTACGTATAATCACACCGAATCCTTTGGGCTTGATGCTTTGTATGAGTTGTTTCAATCGGGCTCTTTCTGCTCCAGACTTAATTTTAGTCGATACGGATATTTTATCACAGAAAGGGATGAGTACGAGGTATCTTCCCGCAAATGAAATTTCTGAGGTTAGTCGCGGACCTTTAGTGTTAATCGGCTCTTTGACAATTTGTACAAGAATTTCTTGTCCTACTTTGAGCGTATTCTGAATGCTTCCTTCTTTGTCGAGTTCAGGTTGTCTTCCAACTTTATCGGGTGTAACATTGCGTTTGCCGTCATCGAGCAGTTGCAAGTATTTTTCGAGGTAGTGGTAGCGGTTTCCTAAATCGAGATAGTGTAAGAAAGCGTCTCGTTCGTAGCCCACATTCACGAAGCAAGCATTTAGTCCTGGCATGAGTTTGCGTACTTTTGCCAGGTAGATGTTTCCCACGGAGAAATGCTCTGTTCGTCCTTCGCGCTGAAACTCAACCAGCCGTTTATCTTCGAGCAGGGCGATGGAGATGTCTTTGGGTGATACATCCACTATAACTTCGCTTGTCATGTGTTCTTAGTGTTTTTTTGTTTGATTGAAGTGTATGTTTCTTATGATTGAAACTTACGGTAACAAACTAAATAAAACGAGTAAACGAGGGGACAGGCTAAGAGTTCAGCCTATTTGAAACTCGTTTACTCGTCAGTGTTTAGCGACTCGCATCAGAGTCAAAGAGACTATTTGCTCTTGTGGCGGTTCTTGCGCAGTCTTTTTTTACGTTTGTGAGTAGACATCTTGTGTCTTTTCTTCTTCTTTCCGTTAGGCATACCTAAATACGTTTTATGGTTAATTATGTTAGTTGTATTTTAAGCTTGTGAGAGCTTTGTTTTTTATTCTTTTCCTGCTTCCAAAATGGCATCCGCCAATTCCTTTGCAGGCTTAAAGGCTGCAATATTGTGTGCGGGGATAATCATTGTAGTGTTTTTGGCAATGTCGCGTGCTGTCTTTGTTGCGCGATGTTTCAGGTAGAATGTACCGAAATTGCGGAAGTTAAGAGACTGGCCGTTTATCAATGATTGCTTTATAAGATCTAAGTATGCGTCTATAACCGACGCTACTGCTTCTTTGTCTACGCCCGTCTGTTTGGAGACAGTCTTGATGATTTCTATTTTGGTCATTCCAGCTTTATTATTATGTTGGTTACATTGAATGTCGGGCTCAATGGCTTTTAAGGTTTTGGCCAAGTCTGCTTGCGCTGCCTGTTTGAGTATTTTTAGAGGGTATAATGTACCTTCTGAAATCAGTTTGATGCCTTAAAGCGGATGCAAAGATATAATTTCCTCTTGATTTAGAGAAATTTTGAGTGTGTTTTCTATTCGTAGGGCTTATAATTTCCATTATGATGCTCTCCATGTGGGCTTTAGATGGAATATAAGTGTGTCAAAACGGTGTTTTGTTGTAGATAGTAGTTTGGAGAGTGTTCTAAAGTAATGCAGGAGCAAAATCTATTTTGCTCCTGCATTTTAATGTGTTAGGATATTGTGAGTTGAGTCTCAGCGTTTATACAGTTGGAATCTTTTCGATGCGGCGGATGTGGCGTCCTCCTTCAAATTTGGTATTGAAGAATTCATCCATAATTCCGCTTGCGGTATTCGTATCAATATATCGCCCAGGCATTACAAGCACGTTTGCATCGTTGTGCAAGCGTGTCATATGGGCAATTTCAGGAATCCATACGAGTGCTGCGCGAATACTTTGATGTTTATTAAGAGTCATAGAGATGCCTTCACCACTGCCGCAGATGGCAATGCCCTTTTCAACTTCGCCGTTTTCCATTCCACGAGCCAATGCGTGCGCAAAGTCGGGATAGTCACAACTTTCGGTTGAGTAGGTTCCATAGTCTTTGTAGGCAATTCCTTTAGCTTCTAGGTATTGCTTTACAAATTGTTTGAGTTCGAAGCCGGCATGGTCGCTGGCCAAACCTATTGTTTGCATGATTGTGCTTATTATTTAGGCGTTGAGGTATGCAAGTACTTCTTTGTAGATATTATCAGGGGTATAGCCGAGTTTTTCATCCAGAACCTTGTAAGGGGCACTGAAACCAAAACTCTCAAGTCCGTATACTTTGCCGCGGCTACCAACAAGTCCTTCAAAGGTAATGGGCAGACCGGTTGATAGACCAAAAATCTTAGCATCCTTAGGCAGAAGTGCTTCTTGATATTCAGCACTTTGACGACGGAAGAGACCTTCGCTCGGACAACTTACTACACGGGCTTTGATACCATCGTTTTTGAGTAATTCAGCTGTGCTGGCTAAGGTGCTGACCTCAGAACCCGATGCTACGAGAATAACATCGGGATTAGCCTCTTTAATAACCTCGTAAGCACCATGGGCTACTCCGTTGGCGTAGTCGGTATTAGCAGGAAGGTCGTTTACATTCTGACGGCTGAAGATTAGGGCTGTTGGTGTATCCATATTTTCCATTGCCAGGCGCCAGCATTCGGTAGTAGCGTGTACGTCGCAAGGTCGGAATACGCGTACACTGTCGCGTCCACTGTGGTTTTTAAGTTTTTCGAGCAGTCTGATTTGAGCTTCCTGTTCTACAGGCTCATGGGTAGGACCATCTTCACCTACGCGGAAGGCATCGTGTGTCCATACGAACTTGACTGGTATTTCCATGAGCGCTGCCATGCGGATGGCGGGTTTCATATAGTCAGAGAAGACAAAGAAGGTACCCATTGCAGTAATCATACCTCCGTGCAGCATAATACCGATGCAGACGCAAGCCATTGTGAGTTCTGATACGCCAGCTTGCAAAAAACCGCCTGCAAAATTAGTACGTGAAATTTCAGTGCTGTGTTTAAGGAAACCATCGGTTTTATCTGAGTTGCAAAGGTCGGCTGACGAAACAATCATATTGGGTATGTATTCAGAAAGCAGAGCAAGGCAAGCTCCCGAGCCGTTACGGGTCGGAGAGTTGGGCTTTTGTTCTACTTTTTCCCAGGGGATGGTTGGCAGTTTGCCTTTCATCCAGTCGTTGAGCAGGGCTGCTTTTTCAGCATTTTCCTTTTCCCACGCCTTTTCTTCTGCTTTGCGTTCGGCCACAATTTTGCGAAGTTCGTCTTTACGTTCTTCGTACATTTTAGCAACTTCTTCGCGAATTACGAAAGGATTTTCGGGGTCAGCGCCCAAATTCTTCATGGTGTTGATATAGGCATCGCCACCAAGGGGTGCACCATGTGTTTTGCAGTTGCGTTCGTAAGAGGTATTGTCAGCTTTGCGGCATCCCTTACCCATTACGCAGTGTCCGATAATAAGGGTCGGGCGATTTTCTTCCTGGCGGGCAGCCTTAAGTGCTTCACGGATTTGCTCGCAATCGTTGCCATCAATTTCTATAACATTCCAGTTCCAGGCGCGGTATTTCATACCTGTATCTTCGGTGATAACTGCAGCAGTCTCGGTAGAGAGCTGGATTTCGTTGGCATCGAAGAACATAATTAGGTTGTTTAGTCCCAAATGTCCGGCAATGCGTCCTGCGCCTTGTGAAATTTCTTCCTGGATACCGCCATCAGAGATGTAGGCATAAATTTTTTCTTTATCAAAACCGGGGTTGCCGGTACGTGCGTAGAGTGCTTTGGCTGCAATAGCTGCACCTACAGCGTAGGTGTGTCCCTGTCCAAGAGGGCCGCTGGTATTCTCGATGCCGCGTTCGGGGCATACTTCGGGGTGGCCGGGTGTGGGCGAACCCCACTGGCGGAAACTTTTGAGTTCGTCAATGGTAAAATTGCCAATGAGCGCCAGTTGTGAATATAGCATCGGCGACATGTGACCGGGGTCAAGGAAGAAGCGGTCGCGGCAGCGCCACGTCGGTTCGTCCGGGTCGAAGTTGAGGAATTCGGAATAGAGCACATTAATAAAGTCTGCGCCACCCATAGCACCGCCGGGATGTCCCGACTTTGCGCGTTCGACCATACTTGCAGCCAATACACGGATGTTGTCGGCGGCAAGATTCAAGAGTTCTTTTGAATGTTCCATTGATATTGCTATATTCGGTTAATTGTTTTGCAACTTAAAGGGGCGGGTCCTCAACGATTATTAGGATTATGTGATAACGCTGCTCCTTTAGGCTATGCGGCAAAGGTACAAAATATTTGTATTAACATCGCATAAGAATGATAAAAAATAAGGTATTATGGCTGTACGTAATGGTTGACAGTTGCGTGTGGACATAAAAAAGGCGTATCGGTAGCTTACTTTTTGAGTTAAGTTGATTACCGATACGTCTTAAACTTTTTGCTTGATAGGTGTATTAAATGCTCAATTCGTCGAGCACCTTGATAAGAGTTTTGTCCATGGCTTTGCGTTTACCTACGGCGTCAATAAACGGAACGTAAACAACCTCGTTGTTGCGTACACCGACCATTACGTTACGTTGACCTTGAACAAGCGCTTCAATGGCACCTACTCCAACTTGTGAGGCAAGAATGCGGTCGCGCGCAGAGGGACGTCCGCCGCGTTGTAGATGTCCGAGAATTGACACGCGTACGTCGAAGTTGGGATATTCGCGGTTAACGCGGTCGGCATAATACATAGCACCGCACTTAGGACTTTCGCTTACAATAACGATGCAACTTTTTTTACTTTTACGGATGCCTCTCTCCATGAACTCAATGAGCTGATCGCTGCCGGTAGAATCTTCAGGAATGATAGCGGCCTCAGCTCCTGCGGCTATGGCGCTATATTGAGCCAGGAAACCAGCATCGCGGCCCATTACTTCAACAAAGAAAATGCGCTCATGTGAGGTTGCGGTGTCTCTGATTTTGTCAACACATTCGGTAATGGTGTTAAGTGTAGTGTCGTAGCCAATGGTATTGTCTGTGCCGTAGAGGTCGTTGTCGATGGTTCCGGGCAGACCAATACAGGGGAAATCGTATTCTTCAGCAAGTTTCATGGCACCGGTGAGTGATCCGTTACCTCCGATTACTACTAAGGCGTCAATCGATTCTTTCTTGAGAGTTTCATAAGCCTTTTTACGGCCTGCGGGAGTTTGAAATTCTTTACAGCGTGCTGTGCGCAGAATTGTTCCTCCTGTTTGGATAATATTGCTGACGTCTTCAGTTGTAAAGCTTTTCACTTCATCGTTAATGAGTCCGTCAAAGCCTCTGTATATACCTTTAATTTTAAATCCGTTGCAAATACCGCTTCTGGTTACCGCACGGATGGCTGCATTCATACCCGGTGCATCACCTCCGGATGTGAGGATGCCGATACATCTGATTTTTCGCATGTTTGTATTTTCTTGGAGAGTTAAATTCGTAATAAGTTGTATTAGTTGCTTTTAGCTCATTATATAGTTAATGGCTAATAGGGTGAAGAAGCCTGCGAAAAAGCCTACGAGTACTTTAGGAGTGATGTGTCGAAAGTACCAACTGAAACTGACGCCTTCCATGCGCATCAGTAGCATGCCGACTATGGTTCCGGTTGAGAGCATCGATCCGCCAAAGGCTGTTGCGTAGCTCAACAGAGGCCAAAAGGTTCCGTTGGCTGACAATTCAGCTGGGAAGGCTTGTATATCTGGCTGATTGAACAAACTGACTGAGGCAACTAGTGTCGGAATGTTGCCAAATAGACTTGAAAGGAGAGTGCTTGCAAGACCAAATAGGTAGCAGTTGTTTGTTATGTCGAGTATTTGACTGAGAAATTGACGGAGCAAGCCGGTTTCGGTTAATGCTCCGAACATGAGGGTAAGTCCTACAAAGTAGAGTAGGTTTTGGAGGTTTGCATATTGCAGTGCCAAAGGGAGGCGCTTGCGAATCATCTGGTCACTGCCTAAAAGTTGCCGATTGCAGAGTTCATTTACAAACCAAAGTAACGCTAAAACACAGAAGGCTCCAACAAATGGGGGGAGCAGTGTGATGCGGTGAAAGGTAGGAATAAACCATAGTCCACCGATACCAACAAAAAACATGAGGAGGCGTTGCGGTCGGTTTAGTAAAGTATCGTCGCCGCGGTATGCTGGTTTAAAAGTCAGTTCAATACGATTGGGAAGGTTGTGATGAAGTAGCAGGAGCATAACAGTCATTGCAACCAAGACAGGTACAATTAGTGTAAGAAAGTACGCTGAAGGGCTAACAAGCCCGTCTGTCCAAAGTTTTAGACTGGTAATATCGCCAATTACGGTGATAGCTCCCCCACAGTTTGCAGCTAATATGATAACGGTGCAATAGATTCGGCGCAACTTGTCAGACTCAAGCAGTGGGTGGACAATGGTTAGTAAGAGTACGACAGTGGCTAGATTATCGAGGTTTGCTGATAATATAAAGGTAAGAAGTGCCAGCATCCAAAGCAATTTCTTAGGTCGGCGAGTGCGTAGCCATTCAGATATAAAGTCAAAGCATCCGTTGTTGCTGAGTACTTCGACAATCGAAGTAGTTGCAAGTAAAAATAGTACAATGCTCGTGCTTTGCGCAATATAATTAAGAAAAATGTGCTCTGAAATATAGCCTTTTATCGAATTGGCATTTACGCTGTGTGTTGTGAGGTAAGAAAGAAATTCGATGGGATGTTCGCTAACCACGAAATCTGTGCCATAGGCTATATATAAAAGCCAACAACAAACGCCTGCAAGCATCGCAACAGCGGCTTTGTTGATGTGGTTCAACGATTCGGTTGCTATCAATAATAGGCCGATAAGCAGGATTGCTAAAATGATTACAGCCATGGCGTCAGTATTTATGTAAACAAATTGGAGCGGCAAACGGGGCTCGAACCCGCGACCCTTGGCTTGGGAAGCCAATGCTCTACCAACTGAGCTACTGCCGCGAAAACATTGCAAATATAAGTATAAAATAGAAATGACAGAAGTTTAGTTTGTATTTTTTTATTGCGATGATGGGTTGTATGGTTGTATGCTGTTTATGGGTGATGTTTTTTAATTGTTATGGCCTGTAGTGAATATGACTTTCTTTGAAAGTTTGTAGGATTTTTATAAGGCATGTCATTTTACACTTAGTTCCGACAACTGATAAATGTGTATAAAGTGAATTGAATAGATAATAAAACAGGCATGGCAGTCCTTTGTGTAATTGCTAAAGGTGTCTGTCCATGCCTGTTGCTTGCTCGGAAATGTATTATTTGTTGAGATACATTCCCGAAGCTACAGTTCGTTTGTTAGATGAGGTATTGCGAAGAGATGCTCTCGTTCTCCATTACGCGGCGAATGGTTTCAGCAAGCATGCCGCTTACGCTAAGTTCCTTTACCTTGGTACTCTTACCACGATATGGAATGCTGTCAGTAAATACCATTTCGGTAAGAGCTGATGCTTCTACGCGGTCGTCTGCAGGTCCTGACATGATGCAGTGACTGGCAAAAGCACGTACGCTGTTGGCACCATGAGCCATAATGAGGTCGGCAGCTTTGGTAATGGTGCCAGCGGTATCAACGATGTCGTCAACGAGAACAACGTCCATGCCTTTTACATCGCCAATGATTTGCATATCATCAACTTCATTTGCCTTTTTACGGCTCTTATTGCACAATACCATAGGGCAATCTAGATATTTAGCATATGAGGCTGCGCGCTTTGAACCGCCAACATCTGGCGAAGCGATGCACAAGTTTGGAAGGTTCAGGCTCTTGATGTAGGGGAGCATGACAGTTGATGCGTAGAGGTGGTCAACGGGAACGTCAAAGAAGCCCTGCTCCTGATCGGCATGGAGATCCATCGTCATAAGACGATCAATTCCTGCAACACTGAGAAGGTCGGCTACAAGTTTAGCACCAATGCTTACGCGGGGCTTACTTTTGCGGTCTTGACGTGCCCAGCCAAAATAGGGGACTACGGCGCAGATGCTGCGGGCCGATGCACGCTTGGCGGCATCAATCATCAGGAGAAGTTCCATCAAGTTGTCAGAGTTGGGAAAGGTGCTCTGAACAAGGAATACGTCTCGGCCGCGGATGCTTTCTTCGTAGCATACCTCGAATTCACCGTCGGCAAACTTAGTTACCGTGAGGTTGCCAAGCGGGCAATTAAGTTCCTCACAAATCTTCTCTGCCAAATAGCGGCTTGCTGTGCCCGAGAAGACCATAAAAGAGCTGTTGTTCATTGTTTGTAATAGTATGAGTTGTTGTTATAAAGGTAGTCGGTTGCAGAATGCGTTTAAAAGGTTTGCCTATTCGGCAACTTTTCGGAGTTTTCGGAAGTGAAGAATTAACTCCTTGAAGTCTTGATCGGAGTGTATGCTGAAGCGATTCCAAATGTCGCCCAATATGACGGCTCCGCCAAATCCTAAGTCTTTAACCTCGGCCAAATTGTGGAGTTCTACTCCGCCAAGGGCAATAACTTTTTTGTCTATCACTTTTTTCTGCGATAAGTCGCGGAGCATGGATTTGGAAAAGTGTGCGGAATAGTTTTCCTTAGATATGCTATCAAATATGGGTGACAGGAAAACATAATCGCATATCTTCTTATGTGTCATAACCTCTTCGGTTGTGTGGCAGGAACATGAAATGTGTCCTTTGTACTTGGCCGGCAAATCGGGATTACGATTGTTAAGATGAATGCCTTTGAGGTTATATTCGTTTTTAAGATAGAAATGGTCGTGAACAACAATGCGCTTACGATAGTTCTCGTTGATAAGTGTCAGTAGCCGTTCAGAGTAAACAGGTTCCGTATTGGGTTTACGTAGATGTAGAATCTCAAGCCCTTCATCAAAGAGCGCATTCAGTATTTGGTGCTCTTCGACAAAAAAGTACGGAGTGGTCATTAATATCAGTTTCATAATGCTTGCTGCATGTTTGGAAAGGGCTGAAAGGTGGGGTTCTTATGCTTGTAGAAAGCATGTTAGCTCACCTTAGCGCAGCAAAGGTACAATATTTAACGCATAGCGCGCAAAAATTTCTTACATTTTTATGAAGGAAACGGTTGTGTTAAGGCGAAATAATGGGATACTTCCTCATGTTTTTGTTCAAGTTTGAGTGATTTTGCCTTTGAGGGGAGTGTGGGTGAATCTTGTTGTAAAATGACAAGCGAAAGTAGACTTGAACATTAAATTCAAGCCCGGCTGCACAATAAGGGGCAGTCGGGCTTTGAATGTTGACATAAACAATGGTTGCAATTGTTATTCGCCTGCAACGTTATAAAGTGATTCCTTCAGTTCCTTGACACGATCATCATGGATGTATTCCTCGTAGTTCATCAATTTATCAATAGTGCCGTTGGGGGTAAGTTCTATAATGCGGTTGGCCACTGTGTTGATGAATTCGTGGTCATGACTTGCAAAGAGAATATTACCTTTAAAGAGCTTTAAGTTGTTGTTGAAGGCTTGGATACTTTCCATATCCAAGTGGTTGGTAGGCGTATCAAGTATCAGGCAGTTTGCGTTGCGAAGTTGCATACGTGCTATCATACAGCGCATTTTTTCGCCTCCAGAGAGAACACAAACCTTTTTCTGAATGTCTTCGTCTTTAAAGAGCATACGTCCTAAAAAAGCTTTGAAGTAAACATCATTACCTTCACCATACTGGCTGAGCCAGTCAAGCATGTTGTAATCGGTGTTAAAGAAGTCGGTATTGTCAAGGGGTAAGTAGGCCGTTGTTATAGTTACTCCCCACTTGTAGGAGCCTGCTGCAGGTTTTGCGTTGCCATTGATTATTTCGAAGAGGGCAGTCATTGCGCGAGGGTCGTGACTGAGAAACACAATCTTTTCGTCTTTTTCAACAGTGAAGTTTAGTTTATCGAAAAGTACGGTGCCATCCTCAGTAACAGCTTTGAGGTCTTTTACCTCTAGAATTTGGTTGCCTGGTTCGCGGTCCATTTGGAAGATAATACCGGGATACTTACGTGTTGAGGGCTTAATTTCCTCGACATTAAGTTTTTCAAGCATCTTTTTACGGCTGGTAGTCTGACGGCTTTTAGCCACATTGGCAGAGAAACGGCGGATAAATTCTTCCAGTTCTTTTTTCTTTTCTTCAGCTTTTTGCTTTTGATTTTGAGCTTGACGTAAGGCTAGCTGTGATGATTCGTACCAGAAGGAGTAGTTACCAGAGAATAGTGTTACCTTTCCAAAATCGATGTCTACGGTATGCGTACATACTTGATCTAGGAAGTGGCGGTCGTGGCTTACTACTAGCACGGTATGTTCAAAATTACCCAAATACTCTTCAAGCCATTCAACGGTTTCGAGGTCGAGGTCGTTGGTAGGCTCATCAAGTAGCAAGTTATCGGGTTCTCCGAAGAGGGCCTGGGCCAACATGACGCGAACTTTTTCTTTACCGCTTAGTTCGCCCATTAGTTTTCCGTGTAGTTTTTCTTTTATGCCCAAACCGCTGAGCAATGCTGCAGCATCGTTTTCGGCCGTATAGCCGCCCATTTGAGCAAATTTATCCTCAAGTTCGGCAACTTTAATACCATCTTCGTCCGTAAAGTCTGCTTTTGAATAGAGTGCATTGCGCTCTTGCATTATTTGCCACATGGTGGTATGTCCCATGAGTACGGTGTCGAGTACGGTTTGGTCGTCAAATTTAAAGTGGTCCTGGCTCAATACAGAAAGACGTTCGCCGGGTCCCATTTCTACACTACCTTTGGTTGGTTCCAATTCGCCGGAAATGGCTTTTAGCAGTGTAGATTTGCCTGCGCCGTTGGCTCCAATAATACCATAGATATTACCATTGGTGAACTTCATGTTCACATCCTGATAAAGGATGCGCTTGCCAAACTGAATGGCTAAGTTGGAAACTGTTATCATATATGTTTGTTGTAGGTTTAATTGTTTGATAAAATAGTATAGACACCTGAGTTCATAGATGGCACATTCTCATTCGTAGATATAATGGCTTTGTGCGATACAAGTACAATTGTTGTCGTGCCGGTGCTATTGATTGAATATGTATTAATTACTCTTGAGCTTCAATGATGCAAAGTTACATATTTTTTATTATTTGGCATGGAGTAACATAGTGTAAGTGCGTATTGGCTGCTTTCAATATATATAACTTGAGCATACATGTTATGGAATGGCAGTAGTACTTGTAGCTTGTTTGTAGCAAGAAAAGATAAATCCATATCCTTTAGTAATTGTAGCCCGTTGATATTAAAATATTTGTATGCAGCTTCCTTCGCACTCCATAGCAGGGTAGCTGCTTTAGCGGGACTGTTACTGAGTGAGTGAGTGAGCAGAGTTTGCTCTTTAGACGATAAAAATTTTGATGCTACACGTAGGGCTTTCGTATCCCATAGTTCAATATCGAATCCATGGTGGTATGCTGAAAGGCTCAGGGCGTAGGTATTTCCACTATGCGACACACTTAGTTCTAAATTACTTTCGGGTAGATATGGACGGCCATTTTTTTCGTGTGCCAATGGTTTAGTGTGTCCAAGTAGTTGGTGTAGCAAAAGGTCTACCGACAATCTTTCAATTAGCCTTTTTGATTTTAGCTGGATATAGCTATCTAGTGGAAGCTGAGGAGCATGTATGTGTGCCAGTTCAAGGAGTTCGCTTTTTGTAAAGGTGTGCTCCCAAATATAGACTTGGAAGGAATTTAGTAGAGCATCGAAACTGGAAGCCCTTAAACTGATGAAATCTTTGTTTTTCAGCGTTATTATTTCGATAGAGGGGATGGTGTACTGTGGGTGCATACATTTAAAATGTTCATTCGTGAAAGTGTAAAGCCACTTGCACGAATGAACAATTGTTTATGGAATCTTCTTCTGAGATAATAAAATGCTGTTTTAGAATGGTAGCTCCTGAGGCGCTTTTGATTGTTGGGACGAGGGCATTTGATTGCTCTGCGTATTGGTCGCATTTTCCACAACTTGTTGTGAACGGTGCGACATCAATTCAACATTTGAAGCCCATACTTCGGTAATATAGCGAGTAATGCCTTTTTTATCCGTATAGGTACGTGTGCGTAATTCTCCTTCAACATAAAGTTTGTCTCCTTTATGTATATATCTTTCAGCGATTTCGGCTAAACCTCGCCAACAGTATATGCGATGCCATTCGGTACGTTCCGGAACTTGTGTACCATTACCAAGTACGTATCCCGGACTGGAGGTTGCTAAAGTAATCCGTGCGGTACATATTCCGCTATCGATATAATTTATTTCAGGTTCTTTGCCTACATTTCCAATAAGCGTGACTCGATTCAATGACATGATGACGGAGTTGGTGAAGGGCGATTATTTTACAGAGAATGTTACCAAAGAATATTCGCTTTGGATTCAACGTATACGATCGGCCGCGCGAACTAATTCTTCGTCTTTTTGGATGCCGCGACGAGCCATGAAAAGTGCTACAATGGCTAAAAGCGGAAATAAGATAGTAAAGTCGAACCAAGGTGATAACTTGGTGGCGTCTACTACTGCATAACTATAGGCTGCGCATGATACGTACCACAGAATATTGCTGCAGATAGCAAAAAAGACCTTACGCAACTGAGTTTTGCGGTTTTTATAGCCGAAGAGCGCTACGATGGCCAATACAACTGAGAGAAACGTGAATATTGTTAGCCCGTAGGGATGTTTGCCGGCAAACTCGGGAATCATGGTTGCATCATATCCCATGCTTGAAAGGGTAATCCATTTTTCATCTTTAGAAAAAAGCATTACCGAAGAGAAAAGCGTGATGGCCGGAAATATTCCGGCCAATAATAAGTATAGAGACTGAATGCGTTGTATCATACCTCAGAATCTAATTGGTCTTTTTCCTTTGCAGGATTGCGGAAATAAATGTTATGGCGAAGGTATTCATCAGCAGCAATGAGTGTAGGCTTCGGAAGTTTTTCGTAGTAACGAGAAATTTCGATTTGCTCACGATTCTCAAAGGTTTCTTCCAAATTGTCGTTAGCTGATGCAAACTCTTTCAGTTTTTTGGAGAGGTCCTCCTTCATATTAACCGAAATCTGGTTAGCTCTTTTAGACATAATTACTACGCTTTCGTAGATATTGTCAGTACCTTCACAAAAGTCCATCAAGTTGTGCGTCACGGTGTTTGTGGGCGCCTTGCTCTTTTTGTAATCCATTTGTATCGTTGTATTTGTTATTATTGTATTGTTTATTTGCTTCCCAATCTTATGGCTCCGTTTTTGTTTGAGCAGCGATACTTTCTTCTTCAGAAACGGGCACGTATGCTTTAGCCTTTTCAAAGAGGTCTTTTGCTTCTTTCATGTATTTCGATTCAGGAAATTCTGTCACAAAGCCATAGTATTCGTCAATAGCGTTGTGGTAGCGTTCTTCCTTTTTCTGTTCAATACTGAGTTGGGCTAAAGCAAATTTTGACCGGAGAATCAGAATGGCAAAATCTTCGCGGCGTTCCGTATAGGGGTAGTCGTTTATTGCGTTTTGCGCAGTTACAATGCACGCGTTGTAGTTACCATTGATGCCATTACCAGTATAGTCGCCTAAGTCATAATATAGTTTGGCCGAGAGGTATTCTTTTTCGACCAGCTTATCCTGCAATTTGAATATATAATCCTGCGCCTGCTGGCGGTAAGGACTATTAGGGAAGGTTTCGATGAAGTTTTGAAATTCAGTTACGGCCTCGTAAGTAGCTGTTTGGTCTAATTTGGGTTCAGGCGTAACAATGTAAAGCGATTTACCACAATTAAAGCGAGCTTCCTGTACATAGCGTCCCTTAGGATAGGTTTCGTAGTATTTACGGAATGTAGCGGCTGCTGCGTCATATGCATGTGCCTTCATGTTGCAAAGAGCCATGAGGTAGAGCGACTCTTCGCCCCTGTCAGTACCTTTCAGTGCTGTTAGTACATTGCTCAAAAGAGTTGCGCTTCGGTTATAATAGCCTTGGGCATAGTATTGCTTGGCTACTTCATATTTGTACTCATAATCCGACGTCTTGACTACTCGGTTGTAGTCTGCGCAGGATGTGGTTAGCAATAGAGCTAATGCACAGAGTGAGATAGCAGTTTTCTTCATAATTTAAATTTGCTGCAAAGGTAAGAAAAAAACACCGGATTAGATGGAGCTCTATTGATTTTTCGGATATAAAGGTGTTTTTTCTGAATTCTTAAGGCTCGGATAGAAGTTCTGTAGCTAGTAGAAGGGGCATGCTGTAATAAAAACTTATAATGCTTTTTAATCAAACTTTTATACCTTACCCGTTGGCGGAATTAATTTAGTGCATACTTAATTCTGCCGATGGACTTATT
>Freddie_p2__coassemble_1987_pt1 | contig 16160 bp, 9 predicted proteins | sample Freddie_p2__metabat2_high_PE_021 | metagenome-assembled genome bin Freddie_p2 | reverse complement strand
AGAGTGTTTGTTTATAATTTGCCATACGGTTGTTAAACTCTTCTTCCGTTATATCCACATAATCTATCTTGATGTCGAAATATTGTCCGGCAGAAAGAGAATAGCCCTTTTCCTTTATCTCATCGTAAGAAACAGCTACGGAAAAATCCTCTACTGCCTCCTTGCGCTGGAATGTGCCGACAATCTTTTCTATCTCGTCATCGTTCAGACACACCTTTTTCAATCCATTAGCATCTTTATATTCCTCGCCCAATTTGCTGGCATCAATCAAGATTACTTTGTCTGTGGTTGCAGACTTATCAAAGAACAGCACACTGACATTCGTGCCTGTATTGGCAAACACGTTACTTGGCATGGAAACACAGCCGAACACCACTTTGTCATCTACAATCCGATGAAGAATTTTCTTCTCAATACCACTCTTAGCTGTGATAAAACCTGTCGGAATGACAATTGCACCCTTGCCTGTCTTTTTCAGTGAATTGATAACGTGCTGAATGAAACAGGTATATATAGCCATTGACTCTTTCTTTTTGACAGGTACATTGGGGACTCCAGCCCCAAAACGGGCAGGCATGGCAACTATCTTCTCGCGAGTGTCCGAGAAGTCCATCTTGAAAGGAGGATTGCTCACCACGAAATCAAACTGGCGCAACTGCTGCCCGTCATCGCTCTTGTGGTATGGGTATACAAGCGTGTCGCCTTGAATGGCATTATCAAGCGAAGACACAAGTCCGTTAAGTAGCAGATTAAGTTTCAACATTTTGTTGCTTCGCTGGGATATATCCTGAGAGAAGATGGTACAACGGTCTTCGCCTATTTGGTGACTGAGTGCCATCAGAAGCGTACCTGTTCCTGCCGAGGGGTCATAACATTCCATGCTATGCAAATCCGCATTATCCCCCACTAACTCCCCTTTTCCCTGTTGATTCCAAAGATTGGCTATCAGATGATAAGGTTCAAGCATCGGAACATCTGGAGAGATGGCACTCTGAATAAGCATACGTTCATCGTCAGAAAGATTCTCGTATGCCGTTTCCCATTTTACATCCCCGGTCAGTTTCTTTGCTATTTCACTTTTCGCATTTTTTAATTCATAACCGAATTTGTCATTCAGGAATTTATAGAGAAATACCTGAGTGATAATCTTATATTCGTTACCATCGTTTCCCATACCGTATGATTGGCAGGTGGCTTTAAGTCCGTCGATGAGCCTTAATGTTTTTTCTTTAATATCTGACATAATCTTTATGAAATGCCATAAGTGGCGTTATATTGGTTGATATACTGTTGTGAAATGCGTGTCTGAATAAATTTGTAATCCTCCATTTCGGGCTTTATTTGTGGAAAATGGAACAGACATCTATTGATAAGAGCCATCACCATGCGTCCGAAATAAGCATCCTTTTTCAGAATGTCGTTACGATTATACACTTTGGCATCCACATCCTCTTTTATAATATTGAGAATGATAGCAATTTCTTCGTCAAGGAAAGAGAACATAGGCTTCTGTCCCTTATCTTTCCTCTGTTTATTCACTTCACGAATACGCTTGTGTACACGAGCAAATTTTTCATCGCCCTTGTACTTTTTCAACAAGACATTATTGCGTTTTTGTATGTCTTGCAGACGACCGATGATTTCATCCAAAGCCTGTGTTTCTTCGTTGAACTTGGCTATCGTGTCAATCACAAAACCATGTTCCTTGAAGCGTTCCATAAAGGCTTCACGTAACGAGATAAACTCCGGATCGTCTTGGTCGAAGTTTTGGGTAAATGAAGAAATGGTACGTTGCCATTTCTCTTTCAATTCTACACCACCGGATATAAGGCGCATTTTAAATCCGAAAATTCAGGAACAGGGTCTTGACGAGGAATATTACCAGCTTCATTAACGAGATCTTGAGAAAACTGCTTGCATATCTCAAGAATTTTGATGAATTTTGAGTAGAGGTTGTACATATACTGATGATAACTTAACTTTTTGGTCATTGCTAAGTTATTGAAAATCAGCGAGATATGCAACCTCTTATTGTGTTAATTTACTTGATTTAATTCCGCCAATGGGTAAGAACAGTAAACTACCGCTAAATCATTGGTTTAGCGGTAGTTTACCAGCGTTATGCTGTATGCAAATCATTGTTTTCCGGTAAATACTGTCAGTCCGGTTACATGGTGTAAACCTGCTCAATTTCGAGCACGTAAACAGTGTGGAAGGAGCCGCCCGGTTTATCGTTGTACCAGCGGCTGAGGCATTCGTTGTCGAGGAACTCAGCCTGCTGCATCTCCGAGCGGAAAAGTTTGCGGCCCTCGATGGTGAGTCGGGCTTCGGCAAACGATACCGAGCCTTGTTCGGTGCAGAGCGGCGTCAGTCCCGTTTCGCGCAGTTTGTCGTGGTCGCGTCCCGACACCGTTCCGCAGAGGTTCACCACGCGGCGCATCTCCGGCGTATGGCCAAAGAAGGTAAGCGTCAGGCGGTCGTTCTCCTCAATAAAGGGGTAAGTATAGCGTTCGGGGCGCACAAAGATAAAGGCTACCGGTTTGTTCCAGAGCCAGCCCAAGCCACCCCATGAGGCCGTCATCATGTTGAATTTGTCGGGGGTTCCGGCAGTAATCAGCATCCATTCCTTGCCAATCAGTTCAAAAACATTTTCGTTGGCTAAAGTTTCGAGCGAAGTTTGTTTCATCACACATTTCAATTTTATTTCAGACCATCTGCATCCCTGTCAAGTTTTAACGACTTGGCAACAGCATTTGTCCAAAGGTTAAACAAGTGTAGCATTTGCGCTGTTCTACATTGTCAGGAAGTAGCGCATTGGATATCAATCCGCCCGCCCCGGAATCTGCCAGTACAAGAATTTGCTGGCTGGTGGTCCGGAGCGGGCGTCAAGATTTAAATAAGGTAGGGCCTCAAGCCTTCTTTTGCAGGGAAACCTATTTTTCCGGCCACGCGGAGGCCGTGATGTTCGAGGCTGCTACCCATGAGCGTTTCGCTATAATATATAAAGGTGTATAGAAGCGGTAGGTTAGGCCAGGGCCAATTCTACAACTTTCTTCACAGCAGCCTCAATGCCGGCTGTATCCTTACCACCTGCAGTAGCAAAGTGAGGCGCACCGCCGCCGCCACCCTTAATGAGTTTGGCAGCCTCGCGTACCAGTGTACCAGCGTTGAGTTGACGGGCAGCTACGAGGTCTTTGCTGATCATCACGGTGAGTAAGGGCTTGCCCTCGTGGGTAGAACCCAGTACGCAGAGCGTATTTTCGGGCAACATGTTGGCAATTTGGAAAGCCAGGTCCTTAACGGCATCGGGAGCCACAGCCGTGGGAATGACTGCTTGTACCAAGCGCACTCCGTTGTGTTCGGTTGCTGCAGCAACCAATTTGTCGCGTAGTGCCGAAAGGTGTTCCTTTACGTAGCCCTCGACTTGCTTCTTTAAGCCGTCGTTCTCCTCGATGGTTTTGCGGATAACCGCTGTGAGGTCCTTGGCGTTGTTGAAGAACGACTTGAGGTTAGTCAGTACGTCCTCCTGAGTATAGATGCTTTCTTCGGCAGCTTCGCCCGTGATGGCCTCAATGCGGCGTACACCGGCAGCCACACTGCTCTCCGAAACAATACGGATGAGTCCGATGCGGCCCGTGCTCTTGGCATGGCAGCCACCGCAGAACTCAACGCTCTGGCCAAACTGCACAACGCGTACGCGGTCGCCGTACTTCTCGCCGAAGAGGGCGATTGCACCCAGTTTCTTAGCCTCGTCCATGTGTACGTCGCGGTGATCTTGTAAAGGAATATCCTCGCGGATGCGGCGGTTCACGATGCGTTCTACCTGGCGCAGTTCCTCGGGTGTAACCTTCTGGAAGTGCGAGAAGTCAAAGCGCAGATAGTCCGGTGTAACGAGCGAACCCTTCTGTTCTACGTGTGTGCCCAGAACTTCGCGCAGCGCCTGGTCAAGCAGGTGGGTAGCCGTGTGGTTAGCCTCGCTACCGCGACGGGCCTTGAGGTCAACGCGCGCCTTGAAGGCAGCCTCGGGATGGGCCGGCAGTTTTTTGGTCAGGTGGATGGGCAGGTTGTTCTCGCGCTTGGTGTCAAAAATCTCAACCGTTTCTTCAGTGCTCTCGAGAACACCGCGGTCGCCTACCTGACCACCCATTTCGGCGTAGAAAGGTGTTTGGTCGAGTACCAGTTCGTAGTACGTCTGTTTCTTTTGCTGCACGCGGCGGTAACGCAGGATGTGGCAGTCGTATTCAGTGTAGTCCCATCCTTGGAATGTAGTTTCGCCTTCGCCCAGAATCACCCAGTCGTCGGTTTCAACAGCAGCGGCATTGCGTGCACGTTCCTTCTGCTTCTGCATTTCTGCGTTGAACTTCTCCTCGTCGATCGTCATTCCGTGCTCGTGGCAAATCAGCTCTGTCAAGTCGAGCGGGAAGCCGTAGGTATCGAAGAGCGTGAAAGCCTTTTCGCCGTCAACAATTGTGCTGCCGGCTTGTTTGGTCTCGGCAATAACAGCCTCAAGCAAGTTGATACCAGTTGAAAGTGTGCGCAGGAAACTCTCTTCCTCCTCCTGCATGACGCGGCCGATGAGCACCTGCTGTGCTTTGAGTTCGGGGTAAGCCTCGCCCATTTCGGCCACGAGTGTCGGTACGAGTTGGCAAAGGAAAGCTTCGCGTTGTCCGAGGAAGGTATAGGCATAGCGTACGGCACGGCGCAGGATACGGCGAATCACGTAGCCGGCCTTGGCGTTCGAGGGCAGTTGGCCGTCGGCAATAGAGAAAGCAATGGCACGCAAGTGGTCGGCAATCACACGCATGGCAACGTCTACCTTCTCGTCTTTACCATAAGTAAAGCCCGACAGTTCACCAATTTTGCCGATAATGGGCTGGAAGATATCCGTGTCGTAGTTTGAGTTTTTGCCTTGGATGGCACGAACCAGACGTTCAAAACCCATGCCCGTGTCAATCACGTTCATTGATAGCGGTTCGAGCGATCCGTTTGCCTTGCGGTTAAACTGCATGAACACGATGTTCCAAATCTCAATAACCTGCGGGTCGTCCTTATTTACAAGTTCGCGTCCGGGCACTTTAGCCTTTTCTTCAGGTGTACGGCTGTCAAGGTGGATCTCCGAGCAGGGGCCGCAGGGACCAGTATCACCCATTTCCCAAAAGTTGTCGTGCTTGTTGCCGTTGATAATGTGGTCAGCCGGCAAGTGCTTGAGCCAAATATTGGCAGCCTCGTCATCGCGGCTGAGTCCGTCTTCTTCAGAACCCTCAAATACAGTGGCATAGAGGTCGTTGGGGTCGAGGTGGAGCACGTCTACCAGGTATTCCCAGGCATAATCGATAGCTCCTTCTTTAAAGTAGTCGCCAAAACTCCAGTTTCCCAGCATTTCAAACATGGTGTGGTGGTAAGTATCGTGTCCAACCTCCTCCAGGTCGTTATGCTTTCCGCTTACGCGCAGACACTTTTGCGAGTCGGTACGGCGTCGGGGTTCAGGGTTGCGTTGTCCGAGTATAATATCCTTCCACTGGTTCATACCTGCATTGGTAAACATCAGCGTAGGGTCATCTTTGATAACCATCGGTGCAGAAGGCTCGATGGTATGTCCTTTCGACTCGAAAAAGCGTTTGTACGAGTCGCGGATTTCGTTAGCTGTCATCATAAAGTTAGCTTATTATTACTTGAATTTCGTAGCAAAGGTACTACAAGCCTGGCGAAGGGCAAAGCGAAACTCTGCTTTTTGTATTTCCCTCTTTTTCCAGACCTCTTCGAGCCCTTTAGAAGTGTCAGAAAAGAAGGTTCAAAAAGGTAAACTGGAGTAAGCAAAAAGCGGGCCAAAAGTTTTAAGCAGTGCTGCAATGTTTTTGTAGCAAAATCTTAGTCAAATTTCCACGTCATTCCACCTTTTGTTTGCAAATTACAGGTATCAAACGTGTAGATGTTATACAAGTGTAACCAAATGAGTTTTAATTTTTATCAATTCAAATTGTGAAGTATCGTCCGAAATGCCCCCTTTAATTGTTAAATCTTTGGCTTAAGGCCGAATTTGATTGCACGTTTCTTGCTTGATTGTGTGAAAGTACGTACTTTTGCAGGCAGAAAAACATAAAATCTACCAAACAACCAAACAAAAATTATGCACAAACCTTTCAAAACCGTTAGTGCGTCGCTTCTGACGGCCGCCATCCTCGGTATTCCTATGTTTGTGGCTCCTTTGGAGGCGCAGGCAGAGGCCAGCATTGTACAACAGCAAGGTGTTGTAAAAGGTACTGTCAAAGATTCGAACGGAGAACCTGCAATTGGTGCTTCGGTCGTTGTCGTTGGTACTAAGAATATTACTACTACCGACCTCAATGGTAACTTCTCGTTGAAGAATGTAGCTCCGGGAGCAACTATCCGCTTCTCGCTCATTGGTTTTGAGCGTCAAGATATTAAGTGGAATGGTGGTCCCCTCGATGTGGTAATGCAGGATGCAGGCAACAGCCTTAATGAGGTGGTTGTAACTGCTATGGGTATTGCCCGTAAGGAGAAGTCTCTGACTTACGCTACGCAGCAGATTAAGAACGATGAGTTCATGAAGGTACAGGACCCCAACGTTATCAACTCTATTGAAGGTAAAGTTTCGGGTGTAACTATCACTCCGGGTGCCGGTGGTGCCGGTGGCTCTTCAAAGATTTTGCTTCGCGGTAACAAGTCAATCCTCGGTAACAACGCCCCGCTGATTGTTATTGATGGTATTCCTATGACTAATAACACGCGCGGACAGGTAAGTGATGCTCAAAGCCTGACTTACTCAAGTTCGAGCGAAGGTTCTGACCCCCTGTCAATGATTAACCCCGATGACATTGAGTCGATGAACATCCTGAAGGGTGCTAATGCTGCTGCCCTTTATGGTTCGGCTGCTGCCAACGGTGTAGTCATGATTACTACCAAGAAGGGTAAGGAGGGTCGTATGGATGTGAACTTTACTTCGAACGTAACGTTCAGCAACCCGCTTCTTACTCCGAAAATCCAAAACATTTATGGTGCTGACATCAACGCTACCGGCGGCTTGGAACTCAATAGCTGGGGCAAGCGTATGGAAGGTGTCGGTAGCTATACTGTAGATGTTCCCGTTGATAATAAGTTCGGTGGCGGTAAGCGTGCAATCTACCTCCGTAACCAGGCTAAGGACGATGTGGATGAATTCTACCGCATGGGTTACACTACCAACAACTCAATCTCGCTCTCAGGTGGTACGGAGAAGATGAGAAGCTACTTCTCTTATTCTAACTCTTACGCAAGCGGTATGGTTGATAAGAATACTTACAACCGTAATACCTTTGCATTCCGCCAGAGCTTCAAGCTCTTTGACCGTGTAACGATTGATGCTAACGCCAACTACGTACAGACCACTACCAAGAACCGTGTATCGGGTGGTACTGTTGGTAACCCCATCTACGACCTTTACATGATGCCCCGTAACATCGATCTCGATCACTACAAGCACGATTACAGTGCCAAGGGTACCTGGATGTCAGCTGAGCAGGGCTACTACAAGAAGGAAGGCGCTGGTTATGTATGGGCTGTAGGTCAGGCACAGCTTGAAGGTCCTCTCCAGCAGTGGGCTTATCAGACTGCAGGTCGCAACAACCCCTACTGGTTGCTCAATATGAACAACAAAACTGTGAAGGAAGACCGCTTCTATGGTAGTGTTCAAGGTCGCTTGGATATCTACGACGGACTTTCGTTCCAGGCTCGTGTGTCACTCGACCACTCTCGTTACAATGGCGAAAGCAAGACCTATGCTACCACCTGGGGTCCCACTCAGATGAATGACTATGGTACTTACTGGGCATCAAACGACCGCACCAACGAAATCTACACCGACTACCTCCTTTCTTACAACAAGAATATCAAGGACTTCAGTGTATCGGCTACTGCCGGTTGGGTAGGCCACGTAATTAAGGGTAATAGCTTCAGCACTTATACCTCGGCCAGCGTGAAAATTCCTATGATGGATAAGATTCCTTCAATCCCCAACTATTTCGATCCCAAGGCTGCAGCTGAGGGCGAAAGCTCTAAGAGCAAGAGCAGCAACTGGGACAAGGCTGCGCTCGTAACTGCTCAGATTGGTTGGAAGGATGCTATCTTCGTAGATGCTTCTTACCGTCGCGACTGGTACCGTGCCTTCCGTCAGGCTCAGTTCACCAAGAAGGGTACCAACGATAACTACGGTTACTTCGGATTCGGTGCCAACGCTATCCTTTCGCAGCTCATCAAGATGCCTGAATGGGTAAGCTACGTGAAGTATCGTTTGAGCTACTCTGAGGTAGGTAACAGTATTCCTAACGTACTCTACGGCATGCTCACCGTTGACTATGTAAACGGTGTGATGACTCCGAGTCAGTACAACAGCTTCAACCCGATTCCTGAGAAGACTAAGTCGTTCGAAACCGGTTTCGAAACTCAGTTCTTCAACAACCGTTTGAACTTCGACATTACTTACTATAACTCGTCGATGCACAACTCTTACCTCGTAATCCCCGGACTCAATGGTAAGTCACAGCCTGTGAATACCGGTGTTATCCGCAACCAGGGTATTGAGTTGACGCTTGGCTACGACTGGCGCTTTGCAGCAGGTTGGCGTTGGAAGACTTCAGCTAACTTCTCGTACAACATCAACGAAATCGAGAAGACTTACACCAACGAAAAGGGTCAGGAAACCCTCATCGCAACCTCGGTAGCCAATGGTAAGGTACAGGTGCGTTACAAAGCCGGTGGTAAGTATGGCGATATGTATGTAACAGACTTTACCCGTTGGGAGAACGACGTTTACAACGATAATGGTGTGCTCAACCAGGAAGGTCGTGGTGAACTCGTACACAAGAAGGGTGATATCTTCTTGAACGATAACGGTACCCCCTCAATCGATGGTAACTTCCGTTACATCAAGGATGGTAAGATTAAGACCAAGAAGGGCGAAAAGTTCGGTCGTTACATCGGTAACATGAACTCTAAGATTCAGCTCGGTTGGTCGAACACCATCAGCTATAAGGACTTCTCGCTCTACTTCCTCATCAACGGTCGTATCGGCGGTAAGGTAATCTCTTTGACTGAGGCTTACCTTGACAACCAGGGTCTCTCGCAGCGTACTGCAGCAGCTCGTGCTCATGCAGAGGCTAACAAGATTTACTTCACCGATAAGAATGGTAACCAGCAGCTCGGTATGTATGTACCCGATGGCAGCGGTCAGATTGCTCCGATTCGTGGCTGGTACGAGACTGTAGGTTCAAACGATGCTTCAAGCTACGTTTACAACGCTACTAACTTCCGTCTGCGTGAACTTTCACTCGGTTATACCTTCCGTGATCTCCTCGGCGATAATAAGAACCTTACGCTCTCAGTTATCGGACGTAACCTCTTCTTTATCTACAAGGATGCTCCGGTTGATCCCGATGTATCACTCTCTTCAGCTAATGGTCTGGGTGCCTTCGAGGTATTCAACCTCCCCTCAGAGCGTTCGTTCGGTATCAATCTTAAACTCAACTTCTAAAATCAATAGCTAACTCAACAATGAAACGCAACATATTTCTTATCGGTGCGCTTGCCTTTGCTTCGTTTGGCTTGCAGTCTTGTCTCGACTACGATGATCCCGGTAGTGAGCTCGGTTCAAACCAAATTATTGACGAGGAAACCGGTAAAGGTCAGATTGACCTGATTGATTACAAAAAAGAAATCACTAAGGAAGGTTTCATGGAGGCTCGCAAGGCCTTGACCAATGCCTTTATGCAGGGCCGTGCTGCCCAGAACATCCTTCGTGGTGCTAAGGAATCAGAACCTACTCCTAAGGCGCATGCTTACCAGCAGCAGTACAGCCTCGGTACCGATGGTTATGCACAGTACTTCGTAGTACCTCACAAGGACTTTATGTATGGTACGCTGACTTCTACTTACAACGTATCTGATGAGTTCAACGGTTCTGCGCTTTACAGCTACACGGGTACCAAGAACTCGGTAATGCCCTTGCTTCACCACCAGATGATTGACTCCATCCCCGAGATGAAGGCCATCAACCTGCTCTACTATTGCCTCTCGGCACAGGAGCACGCTGACCTTAGCGGTCCCTTCACTTACAAAGAGGATAAGGAGAATAGCGAAAATCCCCGTACCTACAACGACCTTCGTACCATCTATACTGGTATCGTAGAGAACCTCGACACGATTGTTAAGTGTCTGCAGCACTACGAAACTCGTCCTCAGTGGTATAAGGATGAGATGAATACCCTCCTCTTCGAGGCTATTGCTACAACGCGTGACCTTCTCACCGGTGAGCAGACGGGTATGACTTCGTTCATCAAGCTGGCCAACTCACTCAAACTCCGTATGGCTATGCACATCGTGAAGGTAGAACCCGAGTTGGCTAAGAAGTGGGCTGAAGAGGCTTGCGATCCTGCCAATGGCGGCGTAGTAGAATCTATCAACGAGCAGCAGGGTATCTACCCCATGGTTGGTGGTTTCACTCATCCCCTTATCGATATCGTAAACAGCTGGGGTGATGCACGTCTTTCGGCTTCGTTCGAGAGCTTGCTCCAGAGCCTTAAGCACCCCTACCTTGACTACGTATTCGTTAAGAATGCCAACGATATTGTTAACGAGCGCACTCAGGAGGTTACTCCCGCCAACAGCGTAATCTGCGGTCTTCGTGCCGGTACGCTTGTAGGCGATGGCCAGAACTTTGGTCAGAACCCCTACATTGCTTACTCTACCATCAACGCCCAGGCCTTTAGCCAGGCTCCTCTCTACTTCTTGAAGTGGGCTGAGGTTGACTTCCTCCGCGCTGAAGGTAAGATTCGTGGTTGGAATGTAGGTCCCATGTCTGCAGAAGAGTACTACAACCGTGGTATCCGCAACGCATACCTTGATGAACCTATGATGGTTGAATTTGGTGGCAGCGTTTACAAGGATAAGGTAGAAGAGTACCTCCAGCTCGATAAGCCTGTTGCTTATGTCAACAAGGACTATCGTGGTGGTAACGAAGACTGGCCTTCTGTAACAAAGATTGGTGTGAAGTGGAATGAGGGTGATAACCTCGAAACTAAGCTCGAGAAAATCATTACTCAGAAGTACATCGCACTCTTCCCCCTCTCAAGCGAGGCTTGGACCGAGTTGCGCCGTACGGGTTATCCCAAGCTCTTCCCCGTTCTCAATCCCGATGATGGTGATGGTAGCTTGATGGATGGTGATATCATCCGCCGCATTCCTTGGGTAGAGACCGATCCTCAGAAGCTCGAAACCATCATGGAGACAGGTATTCCCGCACTCGGTGGCGAAGACTTCCAGGGCACTCGCCTGTGGTGGGATGTAGACGCACCTAACTTCTAATAGTTCGCAGAACGAGGCGAAAGCAACCATCCAATAGTTGCTTTCGCCTCTGTTCTTATTTAAATTCTGTTTCGGTGATTTTCAATATTGAGTTACCGGACATCTGGCAGGTTCATAGCGAATACTGCATAACCTTACAGAAAAACCCTAATCTATATATTAATTTTTTATGAAAAAAACTACACTAGCTGCCCTTGCCCTTGTGTGCAGTGGCGCACTCAATGTAGCTCCTGCTATGGCTCAGGATTATTCGCCCACGGCCACGAGCGACATTTACAACTTCTCAAAGTTCAAGGACGAAACCTTGCTCGACCTCTTCTACGAGGCTATGCAGAAGGGTCGCAACTTCCCCACCGCCGAGGAATTCGAGGCAAAGGGTATCCTCCCCTCCGACATCGAATTTATCCGTTCATACGTACGTCGCAAACCCATTATGGAACGCACCGACCGCCTGGTGCAGAACACATACGAAAAGCGTGAGCTTTGGTGCAACCTGCCCATGGATATCGGTCAGGACGGTCTGGCCGGTTATCCCGACGGAACCTTTGCCAGCGACGTCTTCTCTATGTGGCAGTACACCAACCTCTTCGGTTCGTGGAACCACGGTTTCTTCCAGGCTCCCGGTGCCTGGATTGATGCCGCACACAAGAATGGTACCCTCATCATGTCGGGTATCAAGTTCTTCGAGAGCTGGGGTACGGGCGACGGCGCCTGGTCGCGCTATTGCACCGCTATGAATGACGACGGTACCTACAAGTATGTAGAGCCACTCATCAACTGCCTCCTCTACTTCGGTTCTGACGGTATCAACTTCAACTGGGAAGATGGCAGCTACGCTAAGTACGACATCATCCAGTTCCACAAGAGCCTCCACAAGAAGGCTGCCGAAAAGGGATTCAACGACTTCCAGCTCGGTCTCTACACCTCCAACTCCGGTCTGACTGCGGCCAACGTCAACAGCCTCTTCGGCGATAAGACCGGCCGTACCGCTCACACCATGTTGAACTATGCCGCTGGCGACTTCTCGTACACCATGGGTCCCTCTGTACAGGCTGCTAAAAATGCCATGGGTACTGCCGAGGGGCTTTACGCCGGTGTATGGATTGCCAGCATGAATCGCGGATGGAACCGCCTCGACCAAACACAGGACAGCAAGGAGTGCGGTCTTTGCCTTTGGGGTGAGCATGGCCAGAGCCGCTTCATGAGCTTCAACACCGGCGGCGATGCTTACGAAACGCAGGAAAACTACCAGCGTCTGCTCGAACGCGGATTCTCGGGTGGTAACCGCAACCCGGCTTCACGTCCCACGCCTCAGAACTTAGGCAACAACTGGGAGCAGGAGGGCGACAAGAAACCCCTTTCAACCTTCTGCGGTATGGCTGAGTTCATCCCCGAGCGTTCGGCCATCCAGGGCAACCTCCCCTTCAGCACCTACTTCAACCTGGGTAACGGCGACCGCTACAACTATAAGGGTAAGAAAACCGGTAGCCAGTGGTACAACATGGCTAACCAGGACGTAGTGCCTACTTATCGTTGGTTGGTATACAATGCTAATACCGAGACCGTAAGTACCGACATCCAGCCTGAGTTTACTCACAACGACGCATACACCGGTGGTACTTGTCTTTCACTCACCGGACAGGCTAAGTCGGCCGGTACCGACATCATCCTTTATAAGACAGCCCTCAAGGTGAGTGCCGGAACTCCCGTACTTAAGGTTGCAGTTAAGAGTGGTAAGACCGGTGCCAATGCCTCAAACCTCTCAGTTATTGTACGCAAGCAGGGTACTACCAACTGGATAGAAGTACCTTACGGTGACCTCAAGGGCGAAACTTGGGAGGAGAAGCAGCTCGACCTCAGTGCCCTCGCAACCAACGATGTTATCGACCGCATCGGTCTGCGCGTAAAGGGTGACGACAGCAACTATAGCCTCCTCGTAGGTAAACTCGAAATTACTGACGATGCCAAGGCAACTCCCGCCAACATCCAGAACCTTGTTGCCGAGGTGAAGGAAGAGACTAAGGGCTCAATGTCACTTAAACTCAACTGGGAAATCAATGCTACCGATGGTGAACGTAAGGACTATGGCTACGTTTACAATGACGAGGCAAACATCAGCCATTACGAAATCCTGTACAAGGATGGTGAGAAGGGCCGCATCAGCGAAGTAGGCCGTACCAGCCAGCGCGCAACCTTTATCAACGATATCATCTTTGAAGAAGTTGCCGAGGATCCCTACATTGGTGTACGTGCCGTAGCTACCGACCTCAAGACCTACTCTGACATTGAGTGGCTCCATGTAGAGCGTGCTGCAGCCGATCAACTTCCTGTTTATGATGCCAATACGTATGGTGTAAGTGCCATGGATCCCTCTTGTGAGGGTGCCGACATCGCTCGTCAGCAGCGTTATGTAACCGACTTCCGCACCAAGGGTGCCGTTGAGGATATCAACTACCACGCTGATGGTCCCGTTGCTGATGGTTCGCAGTATGCTAACTGCCTCGACAAGACCCTCAAGGTACGTCAGGGACAGGAAATTGAACTCTTCATTAAGGCAGCTGACTTTGGTGATGGTTTGAAGTACTGCTTCGCAGGTGGTTGGATTGACCTCGATGGTAGCGGTACTTTCAATCCTGATCCTATTGACGAAAAGCCCGAGAGTGGCGAACGCCTCTTCTTCCTGGGTACCAACCGTCAGGCAACTCCTGAGTTCCAGAACCCCGGTATCACGCACAAGTTTACCATTCCTGCCGATGCCCGCACCGGTCAGAGCCGTCTGCGCATCGTTTTCTCAGATGCATGGTTTGCAGGTGCCTTCCAACCCACGGGTCTCCATGCCAAGGGCTTCTCAATGGACTTCAACGTTGAGATTATCGGTGACAACGAGCAGCGTCCCGCACCTGCTGATACCCACGACCAGGGTGTAGCCGACGAGCCCGAAGGACTCGGTGGACAGCAGCAGGGTATCGGTCAGGCAACTGGCGAGGTATCTGAGGCTGTTGTAAATGGTAACCAGCTCCAACTCACCAATGTTGAGAAGGCTTGGATTTACACTGCTGATGGTAAGTTCGTGAAGTATGCTGTTCAGCCTACCAACATCGACCTCCGTTCGTTTGTTCCCGGTGTTTACCTCGTTCGCATGATGAATGCAAACGTTATTCGCACCGCCAAAATTGTGGTTGAATAATCCACAATATTGAATGTATAATGCATTGCTGCAGGTTTTTCCTGTAAGCTAATTTCAAGGCATATTCCGTAAGGAGTATGCCTTTTTTGATGTTCAATGCTGCAACTTTTAAACTCGTATCATTGGGGTGGATAGTTGTTGACTTTTGTGCATGAACTTTAGTTGCTTAAATGGTTGGCAGCATCGTGCCAGTCCCTTCTGTCTGAATGGGATGGATAGTTTTTCTGTAAATGCGGCTGGGGGTTAAAAGTTTTCTCATGCCTTTGTCAGTAACCAGTAATATATGCCAGTTTTTGCGGAAGTAGCTCATCAAGTATTTGTTATTATAGTGTGTAAAGCTAAATCAGTGTTGTATTTCTTCAAAGTACTCAGTCCTTTTAGATAAAAAGGACGTTCTATGGGCATATTTCAAATAAAAGACTTAATTTTGCACAATCAAAGCAAAAACTAAGCAGTGTATCGAAAAATGCATATCATTCCTGCTTTGCAGAAAACTCCACTTCCTTGTTAGATGTAGGCTGTAATGCTTGTCTTTCAGAAAGCAAAGCCACATTGCTTGCAGGCAGGATTTCTTGCTTATGAACTATTGAAGAAACAACCTATCATTATCAATATTCTTAACAACCTATTTTTTCAATGAAAAAGAGAGAAGTACTCCTCACCGGACTCGTTCTTTGTTCGCTTGCTGCCAATGCACAGGCTTACAAGGATGGTTACATTTATTGGGGATTCGACAGCCGCGAATTTGCAGGAGCTGTTGGCGATTGGAAACAGGATCATCAAGTTACATCAGATGATAACTTCTTCATTTCGCGCGTAAAGCCCAAAGCTACGTTCCGTAATGCAGCTACGCAGGTTCGTCAGGATTTGACTGAAGCAAATGACAAGAAGTTGATTGCCTGGGTACCTGTTAATGACGATGTGAACAAGGGTCTGCCTAACGGTGTATTCGACTCAGAAGTATTCTCAATGTGGCCGTACGTTACCCACTGGGGACACTGGACAGCTCCTATGGGACGTATCCCTGCAAGTTTCCTCGATGCCGCTCACAAAAATGGTGTTGGTGTATCGGGTGTAGCAAGTATTCCTTGGGGGTCTCTTGGAGGAGAATGGAATAAAGCATTGAGTGAATACGCTCAACTGAATGCTGATGATGTCGCTAACTTCTTCCGCTTTTATGGTTGCGATGGTATGGGCTACAACTCAGAGTTCAACGGTGGTCAGGGCTTCCTGCGTAACCTCCGTACACTCCATGAGAATGTAGTTAAGAAATCTCGCGAGACCAATCCGCTCTTCGAGAACTTCTGGTATGACGGAACCAACGATAATGGTATCTGTACCTTCGATATGGGTCTCGGAAATCATAATAAGGAAACCTTTGGTGATAGCGAACACGTTCGTACGTCACTCTTCTTTAACTATAACTGGAACAGACCGACAACTCTTGAGAATACAGTAGCTAAGGCCAAGGAAATGGGCCGCAGTTCGCTTGATATTTACGCCGGCTGCAACATGCAGGGTAACGAGCCTTCTTACAACAACTGGCCGGTTCTGAAAAACTACCCCATCTCAATCGGTTTGTGGGGTGCTCACCAGAAGAATATGTGGTGGGAGAGCC
>Freddie_p2__coassemble_1979_pt1 | contig 16282 bp, 8 predicted proteins | sample Freddie_p2__metabat2_high_PE_021 | metagenome-assembled genome bin Freddie_p2 | reverse complement strand
CCGTTGTATTGCAAACCGGGCTGAATTCGCTTGCTGTAGTATCCGTAGAAGCCAATATTTCCGTACTTGAAGTTATAGCCCACCTGGGTTGAGAACACCAGATAGTGAAGGTGTGACAGATTAGCGTAGGTACTGGTATATACATCTCCTTCCAGCTTTCCGGCTGCATCAATCCAATCGCTGTAATACGCATAGGTAATCATGGGGGTAAAATAGAAACCTTTATAATACAGGTTGTAATAGAGTGAAATTTGATCTGTCATCACAGGAGTGAGGTAAGGATTACCTACTCGTATGTGCAGACTGTCGCTCGAAGTGTTGCGTGGATTTAACTGCGCAACAGAGGGATATATTCGGGTACGTACATACTTGAGGTTTAAAATGTGCTGCTTGCTGAACCGGTAGCTGAGCGAGATACTGGGAAGCAAGTTGGTATAACTGTTCTTGCGGCCATCTGCATTCGAGCGAATATAATCCAAACTTAATGAGAGCGAATAGTTGAATTTAGATTTGGAACTGTTGTTGTCAATTCCGGCATACAGGTACTCTTGCCATTGCTGGTGGTTGTAGATTGGAAATAAGTCGACCCGGTCGTCAATATCGGTCGAAGCATACGAGGTGTTCGAACCTACCGACAGATTATAGCCCTTGCCAAATGGATGCTGGTAGTCTATGTTTACCTTGCCATAATGCCTTTCGTTGCTAAAGTCTATTTGATTATTCAATTGGTAGAAGTCATTCCTTTCTTGGCGCATTCCCTTTGACTCATTCATACTGTATGAATAAAATCCGGTAAGTTCGAGCGACCGCTGTTTGCGTAGCGTGCGTTTATAATAGAAGTTTGCGTTCGGTGCATGGAATTTGTCCTTCGACTTGTAGAATATCGTAGCATCCGAAAATGCATTTAGCTTGGGGTAAGCAATTTGTCCTTGCTGGTGATTTTGTATTTCAGTAGGATTTCCGGTGTAAGTTGCCGAAAAGGCTATATAGTCTTTATCCGAAAAGATATAGTCACCTCCTAAGGTAGCATAGTAACTGCGTGCACTATAGCTATTTTCACCGGCGAAATGCTGAGTCATATCCGGGGTAGAGCTAGAGAATGTATTCTCTTGCTGGTCATTGCCAAAATAAAACTGCTGCATATTCAAGTAAAGCGAAGCGTTTGACTTTCCAACTTCAATATTTTGACAGAATACACCGTTAGCCTTGATGGGGGAATGATCTGCACTAATACTTCCATTGACGTAGGGTCGAATATTCCGTTTCAACTTAATGTTGATGATAGAACCGACCCCTTCGTCACCTCTATAGCGGGCAGACGGATTTTCAATAATTTCGACAGACTCTATCAGTTTGGGGTCAATCAAATCAAGGTAATTTGCACGTTTTACGCCATTGATTAAAATCAGGGGCTTCGAACCATCTACCAAACTAATGCTTTTTAGGGTAGCATTCACTGTTAATTTAGGAATTTCGCGCAAGGCCTCAAAAGCGGTCATAGATTGTTTGGCACGTTCTGACAGAAAATAGGTACTGCTGCCGGCCCGATGCTGAACCATGTTGCGCCGATCGCCCGTTATCTCTACTTCGCTCAAGGCCGTAGGGTCGTTATCCAAAATAAAATCAGGCAACTTAACTTTATAGTTCACATTGAATGAATGTTCCTTCGTTTTATATCCCCACATCGTGGCACGGCACACATAACTACCCCCGTTCAACTCTTCAAAAACAAAGTTTCCATTCGAGTCCGTTGTGCTTCCGGCGATGATAGAATCGTTCTGCAACAAGGTCACGATACATCCTTGCAACAACTCTCCCTCTGTGTTCTTTACTCGTCCGCTGACTACGCATTGGGCCTGCATGCTCATGAAAAAACTTTCTAAAAAGACTGCAAGGATAGCAAAGAAAAAGCGTTTGTTCATAGCCAATTTTTTTTTAAAGGTTGGAGTATAGAATGTTATTTCTCAGCGAATAGCTGATTGGAAAGGTTGTTCAATTAAAAAGAACAAGAATTCTCCTTCTATTGCCTGGATACATTCAAAAGATAATAAATACTTTCGTTTTGCTTTCTTCATGGTTGTATAAATTAAAGGTTTATTTTGCCCGCAATATAACCATTATTTTTAGGGGGGGAAATTATTTCGAAGTTTTTTTATTTCCGTCTTAAAATATGGCAGTAATATTTGTTTTTATAAAGGGGAGGCTTACTTCAAGTCCGTAAATTAGATAGAAATACGTTTTGCGATTTTGAAGCGTGCTGAATGTATCCGGGCAGGCGAATGGTGAGCGGTCCAGGCAAATAGGGCGTGTAGTACTATCAACCTTTATGCCCCGTGCAGATACCCTTTGAGCAGCAATTGTTCGTAAATGTAGCGTGCCTCGTGCTCCTTCAAGCTCCGTATCATGTAATCGGTGCCGTTGGTAGAGAGTTGCAGGCATACGCGGTGGCTAACTGGAGTGAAAGGCGAAGCCACCAGGCGTACCACTTCGATGTGTTCGTACTTGAAGTAGTGCCGTTCGGCAGCCAGTTGTCCGGAGTGTACCTCTACATAGTCCTCCTTCAGTACGATGCGGCTGCGGTGAGCCGCCAAAAAGCCGCGCCCCACTGTCAGCAGCAAATAAAAGGCGGGTAACGCCAGCCAGTAGTACAGCTCGAAGTGGCAGAGTACAATGCCCAAAACCACACAAAGGAGCAAGGGCAGGCGGAGCATATATCCAATCACTCCCTTGCCTGATCGGGCTTCGGCCACCGGGGCAGACGATGCATAGTTTGTGCCCAACCACCAGTTCAGCAGCTGCGGTGCTACGTCCGAACCGTAGATTTTGACGTCGGCTCCTTGATGCTCGTCGGTGGCATTGAGAGCCTGGTGCAGCATGAGCGTGTTGCAGTGCAGCGCCTTTTCTAAAAAGTTCTGCTTGACATAGATTGTGCAGATTTTGTTGTGTGCAAACCGGCAACTGTTGCGCGAAAGCAGGCCGCTCTCGAAAAAGAGTTGTTGCCCGTCTATACGCAAATCCATGTCGAAGTAGCGTAAAAAAACCTTGCCCATCCAGAGCAGCAATATACCCAGATAGGTGCCTGCTATTGCCAGCAGAAACATCGGCCATGTCCACAGATGGATATGTGCATCGGCATAGTCAAAGGCACCGGTTACGACATCCTCATCGACCGACGACAATTGGTCTATAACCATTATCAGCGCCCATACCAGTAATACGAAACCGCGCAGATGATTTTGACAGAAAGCCCCCTTTATCAAGTTCAGGTTCTTGAAGGTCAAGCGCGTTTCGGCAGTCGAAGCCGCTTTTGGGGCAGCATCCGAGGCCGGAGTCCGGAGTGCTTCTTCTGCACAAGTCTCCTCTTTTATGGAGGGCTGCGTGCAAATGGCCTTGTTTTCGCCCGTTTCAATTTGGCAGAGCATTGCTTGCCAGTCGGCTTCGTCAAGAATCATTTCCACCTCTTCCGATTGCGAGGCGAGCGTATCGAAAGTCACCCCCTTCATGTCGAGCAGACGGTATATCAGTCCCTGCCTGGTACGGGTCGACTGTATTTTGTGCAGGGGCATGCTGGTAGTTTGCTTCTTCAGTACGCCGTGCATAAATATCAGATTGCCGTTTTCAACGTAATAGCGTTTAAAATAGAACGATACGAAGGCCATTGCCCCGGCAGCTATCACTACACATCCAACTACGGCCAGCATGCGGAGTGTCAGTGTGTACCATGGCAATGTTTTGCTCCATTTAAAGAGTACATAAACCAACAGCAGCAAGAAGTGGTTGCTCCATTTGCGCAGGGTCTTTACAAAGAAAATGGCAAAGGCGCTGGTACTCATACGCCGCGGTTGCGAAAAATCAGCAGTTTTCATGGCGTATGTTTGAGATGACCAATGCTTTAATCTGTTGCGCCTTTTCGGCAGTTAGTCCCGGTATGGTGGTCGACGATAACATTTGGGCCCCATTCACCAGGTCTACGGAATAAAGACCATATAACCGGCTTAGCGGATTTTGGCAAACGCTGACCTGTTGGATTTTGCTGAAGGGGATGGTAGTTACCGAGCGAACAAGAATGCCTGAGCGGTAAGTAAAATCGTGTTCGCGGATGGCATATCCCTTATAGCTGAAAGCTTTTTGAACGAGCAGCATATTCACACCCCCAAGCAGCACCCCTCCACACTCAATGGCTGCAAGCAGTTCATACCGGTAGTCAAAATCGTCAAGCAACAGTATCCCCAGTGCAAGGAGCATCGCCATACCGTAAATAAGTGCGGTTTTGAGTAATTGTACGCGCAGATAGTTTTGTTCGAGCGGCATAAAATCCAAATTCTCTACGCGGTCAACGCATTCCATATTTATTTGTTTGTTTGACATATTCAATATTTGCTTTAATTTCTTTCTTGTAGCTTAGGTGCGGTGGTAAGGTGGGCATGAAAGGTTCAGCATCTGTCGAGCACCAGGTCGGCGAGCAGTACGGCAGTTTCGCTTTCGGTTTTCGGTGCATCTTTGGGTTTCCAGGCCACGATAAAGCGTATGGAAGCCTCTTTGACATGATAGTTTCTGCCTTCCCATTCGGCCAGGGTTGTTTGCATTTTGGCCGATAGTTTGGCTACTGCTTGCCCGGTGTGTATGTTGTACAGCAGCTGTTGTTGATAGTTCAGCTGTTGACCGCTGCGCAGCGATAGAATTTCGCGTTTAAGGGTCTTGAAGAATCCTAGATTAACATCCCGGTGTGTGAGTTGCAGTACAATTTCGGCGGGCAAACTGTAGCTGCGTTGGTCTACATAGAAGTGGTCGGTGCCGGCCCTGTCAAAATAATTTCCGTTGGTGTGTATAAAGAGCCTTTTCTTGGCCCGGGTAATACCCACGTAGTAGCGTCGCATCAGGTGGATGTCTTTGGTATAGCCCGCATTGATAAGCATGTATACATCGTCGTATTCCTTTCCTTTAGCCTTGTGAATGGTCGATACGATGACATCCGTTCCGTTCTCCTCGCAGAAATCCTCGACCGACGATTCAAAGACAAACTCTTTGAAGTCGGTGGTGTATTTGGTGCGGTTGGTTTGTTCAAACAGTTCGATACAGCGTTTTACATAGGGTAGCGAGGTGCTTTGCCGGTAGGCCTCGTACGTGGCCTTCCAGGCATTGTTCCACAACTCGTCGGTGATTACCGGTGTGCGGCTATGTTTGTCGATGAATTTTAAGAAATAGCGCATCTCTGCCATGTTCCAAAAGCGCAAGCCATCCATCGACTGGATGAGTTTGCTGTGTATGCCTTTTTTGCGCAGCAGGGCAGTTAGTATAACCGCCTCCTCGTTGGTTTGAGTCAGTACGCAGGTTGTTCCCTGCTGCGGATGTTTCAGCAGATTTTGTACCAGGGGCTCATACAGATTGGGCGACTGGTGGTAGATGATATCCACCTGTCCTTCTTCATGGCTCATGGGGTAGATGGGCGAGTGCTTGATGCGGTTGGGCATACCCTGCAGAAAATGATTGGCAAAGTTTACCACATGCCGGGTGCTGCGGTAGTTCTCGGTCATTTCCATCAGTCTGCTTCCGGTTTCTTGCGAAAGGTTGTACATATAGTTTGAGTCAGAGCCCCTGAACTCGTAAATATTTTGGTCGTCATCGCCTACGGCAATGACGCGCATATTTTCGTTCTTCTCCATCAGTGCTCTGACCAGTGCATACTCGGCTGTACCCATGTCCTGTGCCTCGTCAATCACCAACACCGTTTTGCCTATTTTGTTGGGTTCCACCTCGTCCGATAGGATAAGTTCGGCAGCCTGTGCCACTACATTCTGGGCCTCTTCCAGGTTTCCGATGCGGTTGAGCAGGTCGAAGCCGTAGGAGTGGAAGGTTTTGATTTCAACAAAGTGAGCCGCATTGCCAATCAGTTCCATCAAGCGTTGCTTAAACTCGGTGGCAGCAGCACGCGAAAAGGTCAGCATCAGCAGTTGCTCGTGTTTCACATCCTCGAGCAGCAGGAGCGAGGCCAGTTTGTGAACCAGCACGCGGGTCTTTCCGCTACCCGGTCCGGCAGCCACTACAATGCAGCGTGACTTTTCGTCCTTAATGATTTCCATTTGTTTGGCAGAGAGTTGTCCAAACAGTTTATCATATTTTTGAGGAGTCAGGTTACGTTCTATTTCGCTTTGTCGCTCGCCCTTGAAATAGGTCTGGATAAATTTTTTATAATCCATCTGGAAGTAGTCCTGTACATATTGCAGCGCAGCCTGATAGTCTTTGACCATGAGGTTGGCATATTCTCCCACAATGTGTACCTGTTGGATTTTCTGCTTGTAGAACTCGTTGAGCATCCGGTAGTCGCTCTTTTTGTAGTATTCGTGCGTGTCCTTGTTGCGCTTAATGGTCATGGCATTGTAGAGCACCAGGAAACCGCCCTCGAGTTTGAGTGCACCGATTTTCGACAAGTAGAGCAGCGCCTCTTCCACATCCTCGAGTTGGATGTTGTTGAGTTCGTCAAAGAGCGACCGGTTAGACTGTATGTAGTTCAGCAGTTCGATGACAGAGAACTGTATGGCTTTGGGAGCCTGGACATCGGCAGTCAAATCAGCCACCTTATTGTAGAGCCATTCTACGGTCAGCTGACTGATTTTCAGTCGTTTCTCAAAGCGTTTGATGGCTGTTTCCAAATTGGTAGTCCACGTCAGTACGAACTGGTGTTCGGCACTTTCCTTTTTGCGTGTGTATCCTTTGATAGTCAGGAAGTAGAGGAGCGTGCGTATGTTTTTTTCCTTGGCCGACTTGATGCCTTGACTGAGTGCATCCTCGTTGAGTTGTTTGCACGATATGCGTAGCGAGTCTTCGGTAAAGAGGTTCAGAAAGTAGCGTTCGAGCTGTGCAAAATCGTTCAGTAGTTTGCGCGAGGTAACGGCAGCGTTTTTGGTATCGGATAGATAGGCCGAGATGTCTTTGGTATCGGCCAGGATACCTTCCTGACGCATACGTTCGACTACAGATATGACCTCCTTTTTGGTCAGTCCCAGGATGTCGGCCAAATAGTCTACTCGCGACTCGGCTTCGGCATTCTGTCCTTGGGTAATGTATTTTTGCGAAATCAGCGATTTAATTACTCTGACCGCCTTGTCGGTTTCTTCGTTGTCGAAAAGCATGGAGGCACTGATGCGTTGGCGGGCCTCGTCCATGTTCTTGACCGTGATGCCAGTGGCATAAACGTGGGGCACATTGTTGCCACGTGTCAGGAAACCGCTTTGTTCGAGTGCGGCCAGCGCGGTGCGAACACGCGTTTCGATGTCCGAAACCGAGTCGTCCCAACCCGCCTGCCGGGCAATTTCGAGTGCCGAGCAGTTCACCGTGTTGCGGAATTTGGTAAGCGCCTTTACCGCTCGCCACACCTGTTGGATTTCGCTGATGCTGAGTTTCGTTTGGTTGAGCAGAACGAAATGTTTGTCGAGGTCGTTGTCGCTATAGAGCACAAAGCAGCGTGCGCTCAGTTGGGGGTTGCGACCGGCACGTCCGGCTTCCTGCACATAGTTTTCGAGCGAGTCGGAAATATCGTAATGAACCACCAGTTCTACATCGCTTTTGTCCACGCCCATGCCAAAGGCCGAGGTTGCTACGATGATGCGCGTATGGTCGCTCATAAAAGCCTCCTGGTTGGCAATTTTCTCGTCGGCCTCCATTTTGCCGTTAAAGGGCAAGGCACGAAAGCCGTCGCGCGTGAGTTTGTCTGCAAGTTCCTTGGTACGCTTGGTGCGCGATACATACACAATGGTCGGTCCTGCAGCATTTGCAATCAGTTCGCGCAGTTTCAGGTATTTATCCTGGTCGTCTTCGGCGTGGATAACGGCGTAGTGCAGATTGGTACGCGAGGCGGTCGATGTAAACAGCTTCAGTTCGAGGTTCAGGGTACTCTTAAAATAATCGCAGATGTCCTGCACCACTTTTTGTTTGGCGGTAGCCGTAAAGCACGACACGGGGATGGGGGTCTTCATCCGCTTCTTTAGCTGGTATTCGCTAATGAATTTACCAATATACAGGTAGTCTACTCTAAAATCCTGTCCCCACGACGAGAAACAGTGTGCCTCGTCAATCACAAAGCGCACCACGTGGCGGGCGTTTAGTATGCGCTCTATGGTTTTTGAACGCAGCATTTCGGGCGAGATGTAGAGCAGCGAGGCATCGCCCTCCATGACCCGCTGTATGGCGTGCGACCGGCTGATGGGGTCGAGCATGCCGTTAATGGTTACCGCATCGGTAATGCCCCGTTCGGCCAGGTTGTCAACCTGGTCTTTCATCAGCGACTGCAAGGGCGAGATGACCACCGTGAGTCCGTGTACGGTTTGTCCGGCCATCAAGGCGGGCAGCTGGAAGGTGAGCGATTTGCCGCCACCGGTTGGAAAGATGGCCAGCAGCGACTGTTGCTCAACAGCCGCTTGAGCGGCTTTTTCCTGCAAGGGCTCACCGGCATAGGTTCTGAACTCCTTGTAGCCGAAGAACGATTGCAGATTTTGGTGAATGTCGAGTTTAGAGCGGCAATACTCGCAACCAGTGCTGCAGGGTTGGTGACGCAGCTGTTGCGTAATCCATTCTACCTCCGGATAATGGTGCAGCACCCACCCTGGAGTAATGGAATGGGTATCGGTCGTATCGGCCAGGGCCAGCGCATAGGCCAGGGCGCAGGGATATTGGCGAACGAACAACGCAATGTCGGCGTTCTGACATATTTTGCCAGAGTAGGCGCTGCGGATGAGGCTCTCGACATTGGCTGCCGAACCATCGGCCTGCACCATACTCATAAAACCTTTAAACTCCTTGTGCTTACCCAGCAAAGTTGCAAACAGCTGCTGTTTCTCGGCAGGAAGTTCCTGCCAGCGGGCCATCTCGTCGAACAGCAGCGTGCGCGCTTTTTCGCAATCATTCACCGGGTTGTTCAGCTGGTCGCACAGCAGTTTATCGTCCTTTACCAGGCGGTGGTAGGGGCGTTCGGGAAACAGCAGGGGCGACACATAAAGCGTATCGACCAACCGGTAAGGGCAGGATTGGTTGGCAAACAAGTATTGGGCATCGTGGTGCACAATGTTGTGTCCGCAAAGGTAGTCGATACCGTGCAGAAAACCGGTGAGCTGATTGACCGAAGCCTGGTGAAAAATGGCACCGTCATGGCGCAGTGCACCAATGTCGTGTATTTTGCGGCTTTTTAGGCTGACTTCAATATCAACAAAGGCATACTTCGAAGGGTCATGCAACGTTGTTTCGTCGGCATGGCCCTGTTCGGAACGGTTATCGTCGGTTGGATTAGTACCAAAAAGTTTACTCCAAAATGACATAGAGTGAATGAGATAAGGAGGATGGATTACCCGAGCCGCTTGAGTTGAAGTCCGTGGCAACAGGTAGAAGCTGCCGCCCGGCGGTTAGGAACAGGGGCGGTTTTGACCTGAGGAGTTGAACGGTAAGGTTCATACCGTTGGTTGATTAAAGGCATGTAAAGTTCGTAAAAAACTTCTGTATGCCCCAATTTTTATCCCGAAAATATGCATTATGCGCCCTCGAAACTCCTTCTGACGGTTGCTGCTCAAAGGTCAACATAAACTGTAGTAACAAATGTTTGGATGCAGCTTATTGACCCGGCAAATGGTTTGAAGGGATAGGTACTGCCATCCGCCAGAATCCATTAAATATGCTGGAGCAGTCGCCCCCTTTTAGAGTAAGGGCATTTCGAAAAAAGTGTAAGGCGATGTGGAAATTTGAAAGGCCGTGTAAAACTTTTTATAGCCGAGCTATTTTCAAGTGTATCTTTTGAACTGTTCTTTTCACCGGCAGCTAAACAGCATTTGACCTTTTTGACGCGATGACACTTTGAAAATAGGTTTGACCTTGCATGTCGGTTAAAGCCCTTATAGTATTCTTTTCTATATCCAGTTAAGACTTGTTAGTACTAATTGATTGGTCGTTGAACAAGAAAACAAACCTATTTGAGGAATTTTGCATCAAAACAAAAACATCTTAGGATATGAAAAAGATTTTTATTATTCTTTTCATGCTGATACCCTTGGCACTTTGTGCACAGGAAAAGGCTATTTATCGGATTACGTACGAATGCGATGCTTTGCACAAGAAAGTCAGACAAGTGTACCGGTGGAATCTCGATATAGGTCAGCGTACGGCTGTCTTTTACAGTCCCAATTACAGACAGCACAGCAAACTCTTTGATTCTGTGCAGACTTCTGATAATTTGGTAGCGGCCATGGATGAAATCAAACGGCTGGCTGCCAAATACCCCAACAGGAGCTGTATGGAAGTTTTGATTGGACTACCTGAAATAGGACATTATACTTATATCAACAAAGCTGGTATCGATAATCAGTTCATCTATGAAGAAAAGATGCCCGCAATAGAATGGCAACTTACCGACAGCGTCAAGATGGTAAGCGGCTACCGTTGTCATCGGGCGGAAACGGAAGTTTATGGACGGAAGTGGATTGTCTGGTATGCTCCTGAAATACCATTATCGTACGGGCCCTACATACTTGGAGGGCTTCCGGGGCTGATACTTGAAGCAGTAGATTCTGAACACCTGTTTTCATTTACTACGGTAGGTATAGAAAACATTACCGACGATTCAAAGGTGGAATTGTTTGGAGAAAAAGAGGCGATAAAATGCAGCAGAGGTAAATACCTGGCATTACGGCAAAAGAGTGTAGGACAGACTTATAAGGAAGCAGTCAATCAACTTCTTGGCGGTTCGAGTAAAGTTATTGAGATAAAAGATGCCAGTGGAAAAGAAATATCCAATCAAATAATGGCTGATGTAAATTACTTAGACCTTAAATAATTCAAATGGTGTATGCAGAAACCATTCATCTATTTACTATTTGTCCTGTTGTCGACTCTTTGCTCTGTGGCACAGACAAATGATCCGTTAACCGGAAACGTAAAAGATATGAAAGGAAAACCGCTCTATGGGGTCAATGTGGTTGCCTATTCGGCGGATGACAGGATTCTGATCTATGCTACAACGGATTCGTTGGGGAACTTTCGCCTGCGTAATCTTTCTGGCATAAGTTATGTCGTTATCAGCTATTTAGGATATAAACCTATGACGGTTGCATCCGAAGCATTTGCTCAGTTGCGCTCCGTTACACTCCAGGCACAGACATTCTCTCTGAAAGAAGTGGCCGTGAAGGCAGAACGTATATCGGAGAGTGGTGACACACTGACTTATTCAGTGGCAAACTTCAAGCAGGCACAGGATCGTTCCATCGCTGATGTGATACGTAAAATGCCCGGATTGGAAGTAAAGCCGAACGGAACGATAGAATATCAGGGTAAATCCATCAATAAATTCTATATCGAGGGGTTGGACATGATGGGTGGTCAGTATTCATTGGCCAGCAACAATTTATCTGCCAGTAAGGTCGAGAAGGTGCAGGTGCTTGAAAACCATCAAGCCATCCATTCTTTAAGACACATGAATTTCAGTGAGCAGGCTGCACTGAATATCGTACTGAAGGATGATGCCAAGTCAGTATGGTCAGGTGCTGCCGACTTAGGCATTGGATATAGCGAAGACAAGCACGATGCAACCTATGACTCCCGGTTGTTGGCAATGCAGTTCAATAGGAAATTCCAGACGCTCATGATGTATAAAAACAACAACAATGGCATTGATATTGGAAGTGAAGTAGCGGATATTGCCGATATGGAAGGGTATACAGCGGAATCCGGACTGATACAGATGATGGAATTAAGCGGACCGTCGTTTGATCAGCAGCGGTATACCTTCAACCAAAGTCATGTTCTTGCCGGGAACTGGCTGTTGAAGACCGGAGAACAAGCAGATCTGAGAATGCAAGTCAGCGGGTTTTATGACAGGGAAAAGCAACAAAGCCTGAATTCGGTTACCTATTTGACTTTGGATGGCATGCCGGTAGTTACGGAGGATTATGCTGTAACCGGAAAGCAAAGAGAAATCAAAGGAGAAATCTGTTATACCTTGAATACTGACCGTACTTATCTGCGTAGCAGTACGAAAGGGTATATGGACTGGAATTCGAGTTTGGGAGATATGGTTTGTAATGACAAGCAGACTCCTCTGCAGGTGAAACCTTACAAACGGGTTGTTTCTGAAGACTTAAATTGGTCACATACAAGTCAAACCGGCAATGTATGGCAATTGAATTCTTCAACGGGCTATACCAAGCTGCCGGGACAATTGCTTACCCTAAACGGAAAGAGGCAAATACTTGACCTGAATCTATTCTCTACAAAGAACGATCTCGGTTATAGTAAAAAACTGAAGCAGCACTACCTTCACAATGCCCTAGGATTTGACTATCGGCAGCAAGACATCAATGGAATGGTATGGCAAATCATACAACCCTATTGGAAACCTTCCATACAGTTGTCTTTTGGAGAACACCGGTTGAATGCGGCTGTCAAGACCTCGTATGTCCGACAATCTTATGAATCCATCCGTGCAGAAAAAATGGGAATTGAACCTTCCTTCTCTTGGAAATGGAAATCATCGCCCAAATCAGAACTTTCTTTTCACTATGCGATGACCCTGCAGCCCATGGAAGGAACACAACTCATCCATTTACCCCTATTTACTTCGTACAGAAACCTGTATGAGGGATGTGGACAGCCGGATATACGTGCGTCGCACATGGTTTCTGCCGGATATACTTATCGCAATCCGGTGAATGGACTATTCTTTCATATCCGCCCGATGTATCTCCATACTACCGGAAATAGATTGTTTGAAACCATGCTGGAAGGTGAAATCTATAAGCGGAAATCAACCGGGCGGGTATACGATTCCGATTCATATCTACTCAGTGGGCGTTTGGCAAAATCATTCCTGTGGAGCAGAACAAACGTAGGACTAAGCATGCGTTTCCATGCTTCGGAATTTGAATATCTCTCAGAAGGGTCTGTAGAACGAACAGACCTCTACCTTTACGAGGTTGCATTAGATTATGCACTAAAACCTTTTAAGTGGTGGACGCTTGAAGGGAAAACCAGTGCAACGATAAACAAGCGCAATCACGCAGCTTCCCTTATTGATTGGGCTCATTCGCTTGATTTTCATTTCCTGCCGGATAGCAGATGGATGCTTTCACTGGAGAATGAGATGTATCACAGCAATGAAAAAGGATTTGGACTGAATTTCTTCAGTGACTTGGCCTTAGGATATAAAACCGATCGGTGGGAATTGAAGTTGATGGCCAACAATATCATAGGAACCTCGGAGTATAAACATATCGCGGTATCGGCAATGATGCAGTCCTATACCTTGACTCATCTACGCCCCAGAGAATATATGCTGAAGTTCAGCTTTGGGCTTTAGCCGATGGTCAGTATATAAGTTTATACCCTTCACCACGGATATTCATGATTTTAATCCGGCTATCTTTGGAGAGACGGTGACGAAGTCTGGAAATCAGTACCTGAAAACTGCGAGTACAGAAAAAGTCATCGTCTCCCCATAAGTCAATCAGTATCTCCTTGGCAGAAACGACCAAATCCTTTCCATTGCAAAGGCGCTCAAGTATTTCGCTCTCGCGGTGGGGAAGCTCCAGCGCTTCATTCGTTGGAATATACTTCAACCGATTATAGTCAGGATAGAAAATGTAGTTTCCAATGACATGCTCTTTTTTAGAAGGCTCGGGCTCATCATGGACCTTTCCCAACAAAGCTTTGATTCGGATGAAAAGTTCTTTCATGCCAAACGGTTTCTTCAGGTAATCGTTTCCGCCCGCTTGGAATCCGTCGACAACATCATCGGCTGTCGTCTTGGCTGTCAAAAAGAGAACAGGTGTTTGCTTGTCACGCTGCCGTATTTTCTTCACCATCTCCAAACCAGACATCTTGGGCATCATGATATCTGTAACCAAAATATCCGGAGATACCTCGAAGAACATCTTCAGTCCGGATGTACCATCATGGGCTATCTCAACGATAAAATCATTGGTTTCCAGTGCATCTTTGAGGATGCCGGCCAATGTCGGTTCATCTTCAACCAGTAAAACCTTTATTTTCTCCATACTATAATTCAATGATAAATGTACTACCTTTGCCCGGCAGGCTCTTGACCGATATTTTCCCTCCATGCTTTTCAACAATTCCTTTGGCAAAAAACAAACCGATGCCGTAACCTTTCACATCGTGTCTGTCTCCTGAGGATACCCTGAAGAATTTATCAAAAACATGCTGTAAATCCTTTGCCTCTATACCAATGCCGTTGTCTGCAATGGCAACAACTACCCGACCATTAGATGAGTATGCCTTTACAGTAATACTCACCTTGTCTTTTGAATACTTGATAGCATTGTCTACTATCGTCATAAAAACACTTGACATCAGTTTCTCATCCATTAAAACGGACAAGTCATCAGGAGTAACACTCACCGAAATATCACAATCTTTGTCAGCCTTTAATCTTATCTGTGAAGCGACATTATCCAACACGGGCTTTACAGGTTGCTCTACACAGTTTAACCGTATATTGTTCCGATTTTCCATGCTTGTGGAAAGAATCATTTCTACCATTCTTTCCAATTTTCCCAATTGGTCTTTGATAACAGCCAGATATTCTTCCCGTTTCACCGGATTGTTACCCAAGCCACAATTCAGTAAAGTGTCACTTGCCGCATAGGCTATCGCTATAGGAGTTTTCAACTCATGGGTTATATTGCGGGTGAAGTCGCTTTTCATTTCATCCAACTCTCTTTGCCTGTTCATTGTTCGGCTCATAAGGAGAAATGCCACCATGATAATCAATAATATTCCGACAGAAATGACTATTGTGCCTGTCATTGTATTTAGAATATACAAAGAAAGCGGTGTAGATGATGAAAAGATATATCGACCATCGTAAACGGAGGATTCGATAGACAAAGCATCATCATAAGCTGCAGAATGGCTGTTGGCTACAGCATGAGATAATGTAACTTTCCGGTTGGTATCATCGATGAAGACCAGATTATATTCCATATCAAGATCGGCATCTTTCATCAGTTCATGAAATCGTTTCCCGATTGATTTCAGGTTCGGTTGTGTAGGTCTGGAAACAACCTTATTGACTTTCGGATCATTCAAATTAAAAATACTGATGTGCCTGGGCTTTGCTTCCAAACTGTCCATTGACATGGATATAAGTTTGGCAGAAATATCCGATTTCTTTTGAGAAACGACAACAGAATCGACCTGATGTCTCTTTTTAAGAAGTCTGCCTGAGAAATCTTCAATCTCAGCCTTTGCAATGGATGCCCGTATCAGCGGAATGACAGATTCCTTATTGGTTGTGTAAAGCCCATATAGCCAATATGCTTCGTATGAACTTACAGCCAGCAAGGTGATTAAACCGAGCATCCATATCATGTGTTTTTTAAAGAATGTCATTTCAATCACTATTTTCTGTTGCAAATTTACCAGAATACTTCAAAAACAGGTTGTTCTTTTGATGAATATTTTCATTCAATATTTACAAAGAAAGCGCCGACCGTGCCATCCGGCTGACGGAATATTTCCGTGCCATGGAGAGCCGTATAGCGCCGGAAATGGAAGTCGGGATGCTGGACCAGCGGCACACCGAACTGCTTTCCCTCCTGCCTTCCTCGTTTACCACCTCCGAAGCGGTAGGTATCGGCAAGCGGATTGGCCTCTCGGAATCCACCGTCAAGCGTTTCCTGCGGGAGGGTGCCCGTGAATTCATCCGGAAAGAGGCGCACGGCCATTATTGCAAAATCTAAAAAGGTCAATGACATTTTGACCTTTTTGACACGATGACACTTTGAATGCTACGGACGAATGAAAGACAACAGCAAAATCAAAACAGCATTTAAATCCTCAAGTAAGGATAAGTCGCATCAAGAAGGTTAACAACTTTAGCTACAGATATATAGCAAAATAAATATAAAGGTGGAAATCATTGATGTTTCAATGGTTTCCACCTTTTTTTGTTGGACAAATTGTTGAACATTTAGCTTTTTAATTAAGTACATTTCATACATTATAATGAAACCCCGTACCGATTATCATCAGTGGCTTATCAATTTATGGCCTTAAAAATAACAACCGAGTGATACACGAAATTCGTGGCAAATTTTGTGGGATGGAATAGAGGCACTGATTTTCTTACCGTCAAAGCGAACATCTTCAAGGGCTGAGAACGGCTTCTGATTGGAGAAAGCATAGCCCAATGAAAGAATAACTATATCGTTCTGTAAACAGAGAGAGTTCTCTAATTTCCAGTAATTCCATTGTCCGCCGCGGTTGCGTACCCGTCTTTCATTTTGCA
>Freddie_p2__coassemble_1791_pt1 | contig 19234 bp, 19 predicted proteins | sample Freddie_p2__metabat2_high_PE_021 | metagenome-assembled genome bin Freddie_p2 | reverse complement strand
CAAAATATATTATCATGGTATAGTGTCCGAATGATTGAATCTATGATATATGTTAACTTTTGAGGAGTGGAAATATTATGAGTCATGTGAAATAATTGGCAGTGAGTGTTTGTTTTTTTACACGCTGTTATGAATTCTTTGTCCGAGCGTTCTGTTTTTTTTTGAGGGAGGGTAAGGAAGGGGCTGTAGTTGTATCGTTGTTGGTGTCTTATGTATTTCAAGATGAATTGATAACGGATAAAGACGATGTTTTTTTAGTGAAGCTTAAGGTATAGGTCGTTTATATATCGTATATTGTATTTTTTACTTAAGCAACTTTTGTTCTTGTCTAGTAAGGTCTTAAGAGTGGATATAAAGGGTGGTTTAGCCGTCAGAATGCAAGTTTTGGAAGATTGTTTTGGCCTTCTGCTTGCGTTAACGTAACTTTGCTACGCAAACCTATTAGGGCCGGAGGCATGTGTGCGGACGGCAGATAAGGGTTTGAGAGCTTTAATGATTTCGCAGAATGAAAACAACCAGTCAACAAGAAATACTTTCTAATTTAGGCTTCGAAACGCTCACCCCCATGCAGGAGCAGATGCGACATACGGCCTCAACATCGCAGGGTGTAGTGCTGCTTTCACCTACAGGTTCAGGTAAAACATTGGCTTATTTGCTTCCTTTGGTTGCCTATATGGATGCGTCGCTCACCGCTTTGCAGGCGGTGGTTATTGTGCCTACTCGAGAGTTAGCGCAGCAGAGTGAACAGGTGTTGCGCAATATGAAAACTCCTTTTAGCAGCCTTGCGCTTTATGGAGGCCGTCCTGCAATGCAAGAGCACCGGGTACTGCGCGAAGTAAAACCTCAAATTATATTTGCTACGCCTGGCCGTTTAAATGACCATTTGGCAAAGGGCAATGTAAATGTACATGGAGTTAAAACACTCGTTATAGATGAATTTGACAAGTGTTTGGAATTAGGCTTCCAAGATGAGATGGAAAGGGTACTCATGCAGTTTCCAACTCTTCGCAGGGCATGGCTTACTTCGGCTACCGATGCAGAAGCAATACCAGCCTTTATGCAAAAGCTTATGCCGCAATACAGTAAGTTGGACTGGCTTTCAGATGCCGATACCGACTTACAACATCGTATGGAAGTGTATTGTGTAAAATCCTCTCAGAAAGATAAATTGCAAACTCTCACACAGTTATTGTATCATTTGCAGGGTGTACCAGCTATAGTCTTTGTGGCCCATCGAGAAAGCGTGGAACGTGTAGGAGCGTGGCTGGCAACCGAAGGCTTTTACAGTGTGATGTATCATGGAGGAATGGAACAGGACGTTCGGGAACGGTCGCTCTACTTGTTTAGAAGTGGTGCTGCCAATGTGCTGGTCAGCACCGACCTTGCTGCTCGCGGGCTTGACATACCTGAGGTGCAGGCTGTTGTACATTACCACTTGCCCCTAAAGTCCGAAGAGTATACTCATCGCAACGGGCGTACGGCGCGTTGGAAGGCCCAAGGTGCAGTTTATCTCATTACCGGACCGACTGAAACTTTGCCCGATTATGTAGCAGATGCTCAACTACTTGAACTCAATGACTCTAAGCAACGGGTAGTGGTGCCCCAATATGCTTCGCTTTACATTGGGCGTGGCAAGCGCGACAAACTTAGCAAGGCCGATATCTTAGGATTCCTATGCAAAAAAGGAGGTCTTACAGCTGCTGAAATAGGGCGTATTGACGTGGCGCCCCATCATGCCTATGTGGCTGTGCTTCGAAGCAAATTACGCTCTGTGCTTAACCAAATTGCAGGAGAAAAAATCAAGGGTATGAAAACCTTGATAGAAGAAACCAAAAAGAAATAAACCTATGACAGTAACACTAACAGATACAACTTTGCTCCGCTCTGCCGAAGCAGGCATGGATGCCTTTTTGAACGAAGTGGTCGGAGCTATTAAGCAAGCAGCAGGTGGCGAACTGAATGCGCAGACCATGCAGCAGCTCAGTGCCGACCAAATAACCTTATGGGGATATGCCATTCTTCACGAAGAACTGATGGATGGTGGCTTTGTTCAACTTATATACAATGGATACGGCCCTTTCTTCTTTGACAATCCTTTTGCAAAAGCCATGCGCCAATGGGGTTTGCACGACTTTTCGAAATTGCTGTACAAAGCTAAGAAAATTTACGATGAGCATCGTGATGAACTAACTCAAGAGCGTAGTGATGAGGAGTTTATGGCACTCTTTGAGCAGTTTCCGCAGTTTGACGAACTTGACGATACCTTTGTGGAAGACGAAGAAGAAATAACTGCAGCCGTAGCCCGCTATGTAGACGACCATTTGGATCAGTTTGTAACCGTAATCAATGAATAAGCAAATGGAAAGGTTCGTAAGCCTTTCCCTTAATGTATGATAACTGAATTTTATGAACAAACCTAAAACATTGCCAGCCTCGCGCATTCAAATTAAGAATAAACGTGCAGAGCACGATTTTTTGGTCATCGACAAGTACACGGCGGGAGTAGTGTTGACCGGAACAGAAATAAAGAGTATCCGAGCCGGAAAAGCCAGCCTGGTTGATACGTTTTGTTACATTCACAATGGAGAAATGTGGGTGAAAAATGCTTATATTGCAGAGTACGACTTCGGGTCGTACAACAATCACTCTACACGTCGCGACCGAAAACTCTTGTTAAACCGAAAGGAAATACAAGCTTTGCAAAACGAAACAAAGTCGCCGGGATTTACCATCGTACCGTTGCGCATGTTTATTAACGAAAAGGGATTGGCTAAAATTGTTATCGGCCTTTGCCGAGGTAAAAAAGAATACGACAAACGCGCAACATTGAAGGAAAAACAAGACCGCCGTGAAATGGATAGGGCTATGAAAGCGCGTAATTAGCAGTTTGCCATAGGAGCTAAATGCTTCACTCCATCCGTGAGTTTATACCGTGAACTTTATAACCTGCCACAACCATCTTTTAGAACACACACATTTTATATTATCATCATGAAAATACGAACATTTTTGGCCGTTGCATTTGCTTCATTGGGCATGCTGGCCGGAGCACAGGAAAACTTTGTGCGTACAGACGGCATTCAATTTTATAAGGGACAGTCTGCTGAACCTTATTATTTTATGGGCACCAACTTTTGGTATGGTCCTATCCTAGGCAGTACAGGGCAAGGTGGAAACCGCGAGCGCCTATGTGCCGAGCTTGATTCGTTGCATGCAATGGGGGTTGATAATTTGCGTATTTTGGTAGGAGCTGATGCAGGCAGTAAGCATGCAAATACGGTAACGCCATATTTGCAGCCTGAGCCCGGCGTGCTCAACGATACATTGCTTGTAGGACTTGACTATATGCTAGTTGAAATGCAAAAACGCGATATGTTGGCGGTTCTTTATCTAACGAACTCTTGGGATTGGAGTGGTGGCTATGGATTTTACTTGCGTGCTACGGGGCATGGCGATTCGCCTGATGCTCATGGCGAGGGTTACTTTAATTATGTAGAATATGCCCGGCAGTTTTTCCACGACCAAAAGGCTCAAGATCTTTTCTATGATCATGTGCGTAAGGTGGTAAGCCGTACAAATAGCATTACCGGAAAACCCTATTGCGATGACCCTACAATTATGTCGTGGCAACTTTGTAATGAACCGCGCCCCTTTGGTCGTTCAGAGGAGAAAAATTTTGTGAAGTGGGTGAGCAGAACGGCCGCATTAATCAAGTCTATCGACCCTAATCACTTGGTATCGACTGGCAGCGAGGGAGTAATAGGTTGTAATGTAGACGAAAAACTCTGCGAAATAGTTCATGCAGATAAGAATATTGACTACGTTACTGTTCATATTTGGCCCGCTAACTGGGGATGGGCTAAGAAGGATCGTTTGTACGAAGATTTGCCCAATGTTTATAAAAAGGCCGGTGACTACCTGGCACAGCACGACCGGCTGTCGACTAAACTTAAAAAGCCTTATGTTGTTGAGGAGTTTGGCTACCCGCGCGATAACAACTCCTACGAGCCCGGAACCCCTACAGGAGCACGTGAGGCCTATTATGCCTTTATCTTTAAAAAACTTCGTGAAAGTCGTGACAAGAATGGGCCCATGGCTGGTTGTAACTTTTGGGGATGGGGCGGTAGCGGACGTCCAACGAACGTAACCTGGAAGGGTGGTGCAGACTACTTGTGTGATCCTCCCCATGAGCCTCAAGGCTGGTACTCTGTATTTAATACAGACAAAAAGATGTTGAAGTTGATACGCGAGGCTCTGAAGTAAATAGTGCTTTGTTTTGGGTTATACCCTTAAACAATAGCAGTCTGGTCTTTTGCTAATAACGTCCAGTGTGGACAGACTGTAAATATATGGAAAATGTTTTCCTTTTTGATAGATAGTCTTTTGTAGGATAAGTTCTATTACTAGAGAGTCTGCTCTGAATGAATTTTCTGTGAATAAGGGAATATGAGCAATCGTTTTATAGCGATGCGGGCTGACTTGTGTACAAGTCAGCCCGATTTTTGTCTTTCTTTTGGCAAGAGTTAGTCTGTTTGTAGATTTATAAAAGTATACTTTGCAGGTTGCTATTTGTTTTAAAAATTGAGATCGAGTACCAGTGGTAAATGGTCACTATAGCCCCCTTGGTAGAAGTTACCTAAAAAGCTACGGCGCGGACGTACACCTTCGCCATTCCGTTCGTGTTGCAGCAGAAATTTAAAGTCGGCAATACGGCACGCTTTTTTCTGAATATGTAGTGCCCTAGAGTGGCTGGGAGGCTGAAGCAACGCTCCGTTAACGATAAAGTGATCAAGCTGATTCCATTCGCCACGAAACTTGTATGTGCCACGTATATTGTGTGTAGCCTGAAGTTGATGACTTAGAATGTAGAGTGTATGGGGTTGTATGTTGTTTGTTTCAAGTAGTTGTACTCCAAAGTGTAGCTTGAGGCAGTCTTCGGGATACCATGTATTAAAATCGCCAGTTAGGATAATTGCAGGATTTTGCCGTTTGGTCATCAAGCTATCAGTATAACGTCGGACATTTTGAGCAACTTGATTGCGGTAGCGCTCTGAAAGTTTTCCGTTCCGTCGACTTGGAAAGTGACAAATAAGGAGGTCGAGCGTGTCGCCAGTTGTAAGTTCGCCTGCTACATGCAGTACGTCGCGAGTAAAGGCCAGTTTATGCGAAGTTGGTGGTATGCGCAGTGTATGGGTTATAATGGGACGGAATCGGTGAGGCAGGTAAAGTAATGCTACATTTAGTCCGCGTGTATCGGCCGATTGCGTGCAGATGTATTGGTAACCCAAGCGCCAAAGTTTTGTGCGGTTAATTAAGTGGTTGACCACAGTGTCGTTTTCTACTTCGATAAGTGCTACAAGGTCGGGTGGGGTAAGCCCTCCTACTGCGGCAATAACTTTGGAGAGTTTGACTTGTTTGCTCCAGTAGCGCGGTGTGTTCCATCTTCGTTCGCTTTGAGGGGTAAATTCGTAGTCGGCTTTTCCTTCAGCGTGTAGTGTGTCGAAAAGATTTTCTACATTATATTCCATAATGCGCAGACGCTGATTTTGTGCATCTGCATAGCTGTACATGCTGATAACCAGCAGTAAAATAATATGTAGTTTGATTCTTTTGTAAGTTTGTTTGCTTGTTATAGCCGGCCTTCGTCTAAAGAAAAAATACCATTTATTCATGATGGTAGGGTTCGCCTCGTAGAATAGTCATGGCACGATAGAGCTGTTCGGTAAAAAACAGACGAATCATTTGGTGCGAGAATGTCATTTTCGAAAGCGATACTTTCTCTCGCGCTAATGTATAGATTGCAGGCGAAAAACCATAGGGACCACCGATAACAAAAACCAGTCTGCGGGCTGCTTGTCTTTGTTTTTTTTCAAGGTAGTCTGCAAAGTCAATGGAGCGGAATTCAGTACCCCCTTCATCAAGAAGTACTAGCCAGTCGCCCTCTTTAAGTGATTTGAGTAGTAAATCGCCTTCGCGTTCCTTTTGTTGGGCGGGAGTGAGTGCCTTGGTGTTTTTGAGTTCAGGAATAACTTCGAGTTCAAAAGGTAGATAGTGCTTGATGCGTTCAGCATAGTCGTTAATCAGGGCGGTAAGATGCTTGTCGGTGGTACGTCCGATAACAATGAGTTGAATTTTCATAAAGTTGTTGAGAGTAAAAGCTAAAGCCGGAAAGACAGGCCTATGTTGTCTTCCCGGCTTTAGTGTGATGCATGCTTTTAAAATCGACTTTTGGATGCTGTGCGACCGGTAGCCTATGCTTCGTCTTGCTGTTTGAGTGCTTCGGCAATTTTTTGCTCAATTTCTTCGGTCAACTCAGGGTTGTCTTTGATGACTTTTTTAACGGCATCGCGTCCTTGTCCAAGGCGGGTTTCGCCATAGCTGAACCATGAACCGCTCTTTTTAATAATGCCGAGTTCTACGCCTAGGTCAACAACTTCGCCTGTGTGCGAGATGCCTTCGCCAAAGGTGATTTCAAATTCAGCCTTTCGGAAAGGAGGTGCTACTTTATTTTTTACAATCTTTACGCGTACTTGATTACCAATGGGGGTATCACCATCTTTAAGAGTAGTGACACGGCGTATGTCTAGGCGTACTGAAGCGTAAAACTTAAGTGCATTGCCACCGGTAGTTGTTTCGGGGTTGCCAAACATAACGCCAATCTTCTCGCGTAACTGGTTGATAAAGATGCAAGTGGTGTTTGTTTTACTGATGTTCGAGGTAAGTTTGCGAAGGGCCTGACTCATAAGGCGGGCTTGAAGGCCTACTTTATTGTCTCCCATGTCGCCTTCTATTTCAGCTTTGGGGGTGAGTGCAGCTACTGAGTCAATAACTATGATGTCGATGGCTGATGAGCGGATAAGTTGGTCAGCAATTTCGAGTGCTTGCTCTCCATTGTCGGGTTGCGAAATGAGTAGTTCGTCGACATTGACACCTAGTTTGGCCGCATAAAAGCGGTCGAAGGCATGTTCGGCATCAATAAAGGCTGCAATGCCGCCTGCCTTTTGGGCTTCGGCAATGGCGTGAATGGCAAGGGTTGTTTTACCTGAAGATTCAGGGCCGTAAATTTCGATAATGCGGCCTTTGGGATATCCGCCAACGCCCAATGCAGCATTCAGTGCAAGGCTGCCGGTTGGTATTACTTCAACATCTTCGGTTTGTTGATCGCCCATCTTCATGATGGATCCTTTACCAAAGTCCTTTTCTATTTTTGCCATGGCAGCCTGCAAGGCTTTGAGCTTTTCGTTGGCTGCAGGGATGGTTTCTTCTGGATTTTTGGCCATAATTGCTTAGCTGTTAGATAATTGCAAAATTTGGATTGCGTGGGTTTTTGTCTTGATTGCTTTGGGGAGGAATATCTGTTCAATGCGTCCCTCTGCATCAATGATAAATGTAGTACGGAAGGTACCCATATAGGTGCGGCCGTACATTTTCTTTTCTCCCCAAACGCCGAAAGTTTCTACCAATTTTTTTTCGGTATCGGCAATAAGGTGAAAGGGTAGTTCTTGTTTGGCAATAAAGTTTTGATGCGACTTGGCTGAATCGATGCTGACACCAATTATTTCGTATCCGGCATCGCACAACTGGGCATAGTGGTCGCGAAAACTGCATGCCTCAGCGGTACAGCCTGAGGTGTTGTCCTTGGGGTAAAAGTAGAGTATGATTTTACGTCCCAGGTATTGGCTGAGTCGAATTTCGTTACCTGCTTCGTCAAGGCCCAGCAGGTCGGGAGCCATATCTCCAATGTTCATAGTGTAGTATGCTTAATTATGCAGAAAGGGCGTGGATATAGTACATGGTGCAGCTAGGATGTGGGTGGGCTCAGAGTATTTTGCCGTTTGTTGCTGAGCATGTTTAAATTTGCTGCAAGCGTCTATAGGAACAAACAGATATATAAATGGGTTAGTTCGCTGGCATGGTGCGGTATTGCTGCATTGTCTCCAATCTTATGCAAAGATAATGCAAAGCCTATGGCGGGCAAAGCACCAGGCGTTTTTTCTACATAAAACCTTGTAGCTTGAGGGTTTTGAGCAGAATTTCCGACATTGCTTGGCAGTCGGCCGCAGTGTACCTGATATCGGTAAATATTTGTGCCAGTGTTTCAGTTTGGTTGATGCGTACGAATTCTTGATTTTCCGGGAGTGATTCTTTCAAACTATAGTCACGGTTAATGCTTTCGGGAGTGGCTTCTTGATAGGTTTCATCGTGGCGGATGGCTGATAGAGGCAGTCGGTCGGAAGGGGCTGGGTTTTCAGCCGGCCATCCCAAAGTTATAGTGGCTACTGGCATGACTAAACGAGGGAGTTGTAAAATCCGTATGATTTCGTGTGGTTGGTAGACTGTTGTTCCTAAGAAACAGATACCCAGTCCTTGAGCTTCAGCGAGATCGCAGAAACGTTGGCAAAAGAGTAGAGCATCGGTTGCTGCATTCTGATAAGAGAGCAGGTTGCCATATCCAGGATGTCCTTTACGTTGCTTGGCCCACTCTGTGGTGCGGTGGTAGTCTGCGCAAAAGGTTAATACGACAGGCGCCTGAGTAACCATAGGTTGATTAAAGTGGGCGGGAGCGAGTTGTCTTTTTATATCGTCGCTTCGGGTAACTACTACGCTGTAAAGTTGAAGGTTACCCATAGTTTGGGTATGTTCGGCTTGGGTAAGCAGTTCGTTGAGAAGTAAGTCATCAACGTTTTTTGCTGTGTATTTGCGTATGGTTCTTCGCATGTTGAATAAAGTGTTGGGTTAAGGAGTAGTTTGTCTTATTATATTATGCAGTGATATCGTTCCCTTAGGAATAAACTGCCTTGTTAAATGATTTATATAATAAGTATATAGGAGGAGAGGATTGTTGTTTGATAGAATTTTGCTTGATTTGAAGTGTGAGGTATTTTGTAATTATCAAGAATGTAGAAGGCTTGAAGCTTGTTTATAAAAAAGGTGTTAATGCAATGCTTCAAACTATATTCAAGTGGTAGTGTTCTGTTCGCTTTGTTCTTGCCAAGACTTCAATACAGCCTCCTTCATTTGAAACAAGTGGTATATTTGTCCGCTGTATGTGGGGTTGTCACGATGTTCGCGTGCAATGTCATAGTAAAGTTGAAGAGTTCGTTTAAAATCTTTGATATAGGTTGCATTATCAAGTTTGAGTGAATTGGGTAATTTATTCCGGTTCGTATCGAACCATTCAAGAATTTCATTGAGTTCTTCGGTCGTAAAATGCTTTTTGTATTGCATGATTTGATTTTGTTAGGTACGACAAAGTTAGTAGAATTGGAGGTGAGGAAAAAGTTTTTGCTGTATTTTCTGCTTTTTATATCAAATATCAGAACCAGGCGAAACTGCAGTAAGAGTTTGGTTGGAACGTATTAAATGATAGGGTAGGGTTACATAAGTATGATACTAAAGTTATAACTTTTTATCAACACAAGGAAAGGCGTTTGTGATGAGATTTGATAATGGAATATGCAGTTGGAGTAAATCTATTTCAAAAACAAATATTTATAACGATGAAGGTGTTTAAATGATTGAGAAATTATTGTTTGAATGACGATATGTTTGTATATAGGCTAATTTTGTATTTTATATGTATTGTGGTTTAATGTTATATGTATACAAAGGTTAATAATATGCTATTTCTTCTCAATTTATTTGCTCAATAAGAACCTAAAATGTAACTTGCGGGTGTTAAAATACTTCTTTATGAGATAAGTCCATTTCTGAAGGAGTTAAGGAGATAATAGGACTATGTGTAAGTAAAACTGATTAGCTATGAAAAAGAGTTACATCCGTAATCTATTCCTGCTACTGATGTTCGTTGTAGGAAGTGTGGCTGTCTATGCGCAAGAATTTATAACGGTAGGCAGTTTGTCAGAGGCAAAGAATTATCCTTATTACGAAAATTTGCGTTTAGAGTTACCTAAAGATAAAGTTCAGTTACTTTATAAGGATGGTAGCTACGTTTATCTTTGGGACGGAACAGATGGCCTGCAATTGTCTGTGCAACCCCAAGCTATTGGCTTAGATGCTGCCGAGTTAGGCCAATATGTAAATGGTGTAGTTTGTGGTATGTGCTTTGGATCGGGCAATCACTATCTGTTCCTTTCAGAGGAGGCTATAGCACAATCTTCAGTAACACTGGGCGTTAAAGCACCTTTAGTACCTAAGAATGTTGCTTCACTCGATGAGATGCAATCAAATAATGTTTTCGATTATATTAAGGTTGAAGGCGATATTGAAGGCTATAACTTTATCTCGGGTAATACAACGGTTGCTCTTCCGCAAATGGATTTAGATAAGTTCTGCGACTTTAATGTAGAAAGTTATGAGGGATCCCATGGTTATATGACTGCTATGTATTGGGACAACTGGGGTTCAAAAATGCTTAAGCCGCTTACTACAGATGCTTTTGCTGAAGTTGTAGAGCAAATAAAAACGCAGTATCAGTTTGACGCTAAGAGTATCGCTGAGTTTAAAACACTTTCTGATGAGTACTATTCGGTTTCTGCTCCATATGGCGTAATGGGTAAATTACGTTTTAACAGCAAGGTACAGATTATGCGTTTGGCCATTGTAGAAGATAGTTGGAGTACTGTAGACCTTTGGGACGGCAATGATGCAATCCGTCTGCAAGGTACTGCACTCTATGATGTTTTTAAGGATGCAAAGGTTGGACAGCATGTAAAAGGTTATTTGGTTGGACAAACCTTTGGTAGCAGCGGTGGTAATTATCTAAACTTTGACTACTGGATGGCCGATAATTATCAATGGTACTCTGATGATGCAGCTAAAATTACTTTAGGCGAAGTAGAACCATTGGTGGCAAAGGAAATTACATTTAATGAACTTAAGTCGGCTGACTTGAAGAAGGCGGTTTATGATTACTCGTATATCAAGGTAGTAGGTGTTCCGTATATCGATGGGGGTAAGTCTGTTTATCTTTACAGCGGAGTTACGAAGCAAGATAGTATCAGTGTACGTGGAGACTATTTTGTACCGACAGATACCGCAGCTTTTGATGGTAAAAAGGGCGTAATGACGGGCATGCTTAATCGAAATGCCTTGTTTGATGGTTATGAACTTTATTTGATGGACGATAAGTTCTTTGAAGCACTTCCGGTTACTACTTATGATCTTGAGGCTAAGAGTATAGCGCAATATAAAGAATTGAATACCGAATGGGGTAAAATGGTAAAATTAAGCCTCAATGGTGCACAACTTATCTACAAGGATGAGTATGGATATAACTTTATTTTGTGGGATGGTAGTGATGGCTTGAAATTACAAGGAGGTGAGAATTTGGTTAAATTGCTTGGTTCTGCTGCAATCGGACAGCGACTCGATGGTTATATCATAGGTATGATGTCTGGAAATGACAAGGGACAGAATAACCTATCGTTCGAGAACTACAATGTTACCGACGGTGTGGTTTGGGAACCCTTGACGGCTGCTGAAGTAAGTTTCGGAAAAATTGCTCCGATTCGTGCTGGATATGCAGAGTTTGAAGAAGTAGATGCTGCAAAGTTGACTTCAGCATATAACTACTCATATCTAAGATTTAAGGCACGCTTTACCACCGAAACAACAGAGTTTGGAAGTAATTGTTATATGGTTGACGCAAACGACGTGAAGTATAAACTTTCGTCACAACTCTATGCGCCGAAAGATACCGTTCAGACTGATGATATGGGATATATTTCAGTATTGTGTGAAGTTTCACAATGGGATACCGAGAACCCCTATACTTATTACATTATTAATGACAACTATTTTACACCGCTAGTTTCAGAACTTGTACTTGACGCTAATGCAGATAATTCTGGAAAACTGAACGATGAATTCCGAGATGTAAAGGTTGTTATCAATAATTTGGATATTAAGCAAGGGCAATGGAATGCTGTTTGCCTCCCTATGTCAATGACTTCTGCACAAATTGATGAGGTCTTTGGTGCTGATTCAAAGGTGTATTGCTTGACTGCTAAATCGGAAGTGAAGGGTGTACCAGTAATGGAATTTGCTGAGGTTGCAGAACGTCAGATGATAGCAGGACAATCCTACCTGGTGAAACCTGTTGGTGGTGTACAAACGATTGAAGTAGAAGGAGTTAATATAATGCCTGATGTACAACCTACTGTAGTGGCTGATGATTATAAATTCGAAGGTTCTTATGCGAATATGCTTTTCGCTCCGCGCAATTGTAACTTCTATTTGGGCGTTGAAAATGAAGATGCTCGTTTAATCAAGGCTAGGAGTGGTGAGGCAATGTCTGCTTTTTCTGCTTATTTTACTACCCCTGAGGGAATAAAAGATATGTACTTAAAGATTGACGATGTATTAACCGGTATTGGACAAGTTGATACGCTCAATGAAGTTGTAGATGGTAAGGTTTATAATATTCAAGGTAGATATCTAGGCACTTCGCTCGAAGGACTTGATAAGGGTGTTTACATTGTAAATGGTAAGAAGGTAGTTGTTAAGTAACTCATATTCATAGCTATCAATTTAATTGAAGGTGCGTCTGTAAAGACGCACCTTCTTTGTAGTACGCTCGGCATGAGCATTATCTAACAGGTGCAAGTCCCTAGTAAGGCCCTAATAGCGGGAATTACATAGCCAAGAGCAAGGGCGTTCATCGTGAGGTGAAATCTGAAGGAAGTTGGCGGCAAACAATATGTGAAATACCCCCCCCCCAGTGAAATACAACCCGTTTTCTCATTCTTGTCTGTTTCACTCCTTGGTTTGTTAGGCATAAAAAAAGCCATTCCTGATTATTCTTACATGAGAATCAGTGAATGACTGAGAGTATCGTTGTTTAATGACTTTCTATGCTAAAGAAGCATCAGTCTTCTTCAACAGCGAATTTTTCGGGATATTTGCCTTTAAAGTTGCGATAGTAGTCCATAATGATGCGCATATCTTCGTCAACTTTTCCGGAGGGAATAATGGTCTTGGTGCATACAATTCGTTTGCTTGGAAAGTCTATAGCGTATAGTAGGATGGGTATCTGAGCTTTCAGTGCAATAAAGTAGAAACCTCTTTTCCATTGTTTGGCAAGTGAGCGAGTTCCCTCGGGTGTAACAGCTAATGAAAAGTGCTGGGCAGTGCGTGCCTTTTCTGCAAGTTGGTCTGTTAAGCTTGTGTGTTTACTACGTTCTACAGCAATACCGCCCATTTTTCGGAGTAGAATTTCTAAGGGCCAAAAGAACCATTCCTTTTTCATCAGGAAGTTAGACTTTTTTCCAAGAGCTGTGTAGTAAGCTTTTCCAATAAAAAAGTCCCAATTGCTGGTGTGAGGTGCAACGCATATAATGCATTTGGGTGGTTGTGGCTGGTTTACTTCAACCTTCCAGCCCATCCAGTCGAAAAGAACTTTTCGGCAAATAAATTGAAACATTTTGGGTTGTAATGAAACGTTGAGCGTTAAGTCGCAGACTGACGGAAAATCCTTGCTTCAGTGCTGTGCTTAACGCCCAACGTAGGTTTGTGAGGTATTATGCTTTAATAATCCGTTCGTTAAGGTCGTTTACTTTTTGAGTAAAGTCTTTCTTATACTGGCGGAAATACGCTTGTGCATTTTCAGAGTCGTAATGATTGATGCGGTCAATAAATTCCTTATGCAGAGAAATAACCTCCGTCATGAGCTCAGTCAATGCTTCTTGATTACCTTGTTGGCACATGCTGAGTGCCACGCAGTCAGCAAAGAGACTTCCGGTAATTTTCTTTACGTTTTTTTTCAGCTTTTTTCTGCTAGCCATTATCAGTATGTGTTAGATGTGATACAGATTATATTATTTAGTGATGATTTCCATACCCTTGAGAATAGCTTGTTCGTTCATGGGTAGGAGTTTGTGATGGCGTTCAGGCAAGGTCTTTCGGAGAGCCTTCATAACACTTTCAATCTTTACAATGGGGTGGAGTTTAAGATATCCGCCCAAAATAAACATATTGAAGCATTTCATCATAGACATTTCAGCGGCCTTTTCCATAGCAGGAATTTGCCACGATTCGATGTCTTCGCGTGTAGGTTTCTCGATGATACCAAAACTGTCGTAAATCAGTGTACCTCCCTCTTTTACCTTCGGTTGGAATTTGTCGAGCGAGGGTTGGTTAAGCAGAATTGCTGTATCGTAGCTGCTGAGAATCGGTGATGAGATGGGCTCGTCGCTGATAATAACCGTTACGTTAGCCGTACCACCTCGTTGTTCGGGACCATATGCAGGCATCCAAGTCACTTCTTTGCCTTCCATCAAGGCAGCGTAGGCCAAAATCTTACCCATAGAGAGTACGCCTTGTCCGCCAAAGCCCGATATGATGATTTCTTGTTTCATGGTTGTATACTTCTAAATAAGTAGAACTGAAGCCGGAAAGGCTTTATTGTTTGTCCTTAAGGTCGCCTACATGGTAGAAGTCGAACATATGTTCTTCCATCCACTCATTGGCTTTAACAGGAGTAAGTTTCCAGCCGGATGAGCAGGTTGATACGATTTCAACCAAGTTAGAACCCTTGCCGGCCATCGAGTTTTCGAATGCTTTGCGGATTGCCTTTTTAGCCTTGCGGATAGCAGCAACGCTGTGAACACTTTGGCGTGTAACGTAGGCTGTACCTTCGAGTTTAGCTGCAAGCTCTGTAATATTGAGCGGGTAGCCATGGAGTTTCGGGTCGCGTCCGTAGGGGCAAGTAACAGTCTTCATGCCCAGCAGTGTGGTCGGAGCCATTTGGCCGCCGGTCATACCATAGATGGCATTGTTAATGAAGATGATGGTTATATTTTCACCACGATTGAGTGCATGGATGGTTTCGGCTGTACCAATGCAGGCTAAGTCGCCATCGCCCTGATAGGTAAATACCAGGCGGTCGGGCCACAAGCGCTTGCAGGCAGTTGCTACTGCAGGAGCACGTCCGTGAGCAGCTTCGTGCCAGTCAATGTCGATGTAACGATATGCAAATACTGCGCAGCCTACGGGGCTGACACCAATGGTGTGGTCTTCCATTCCCATTTCGGCAATGACTTCTGCTACGAGTTTGTGAACTACACCGTGCGAACAACCCGGGCAGTAGTGCATGCCCATGTCGTTCATGAGTTTTGGTTTTTCATAGACCAAATTCTCAGCCTTGATAATATCTTCTCTTGTCATGGATGACTATATGTGAGAATTATACTTTTTATTTTCTTAAACCAGGCATTCTCAGCATCACTTCCACCATTTTAACGAGCACGGCAAAAAGCCCGACACCATACCATATCATTTGGCTTTTGTTGCCTTCGGCTATGATGATTCCGATCATGGCAACAAGCGCCATGAGAATGAACAAGCTGTTGAGTATATTTCGGATAAAGAGATTCCTACTCATTTTACGTCGTTCAGCTTCACGTTCAGGGTGTCGTAGTCTTTCTAATATGTCGTTTTCGTCGTGTTGGGGTGAGTTCAGCATAGATTGTTTGTGCTTGGCCGGTAGAGGTTAGTATACGTCTGTAGTCCGTTATTTCAGCGGGATTTTATGTTTGAGCGCTGAAAAGCGGTGTGCAGGCATTGTCTTCCGGTTATTTATTAGCCTGGGCTTTTAATTTATTGAGAGCTTCAACGATTTCATCAGGATCGGGTACGATACCACCGAGTCGTCCGTACTGGTCAACGGGAACGCGTCCTTCAACAGCACCGCGTACATCGAATACCATTTGTCCGGCGTTGATTTCGACTACGAGAATACCCTTAACCTTCTTAGAGAGTTCGCCGATTTCTTTTTTGGGGAAGGGCCAAAGTGTGATGGGGCGGAAGAGTCCTACCTTCAAGCCTTGCTTTCTGGCAGTTTCCATGGCCTTTTGCGAAATACGTGCAGCCGAACCAAAGGCTACGATTGCGTATTCTGCATCTTCCAGGTCTTTAGTTTCGTAACGTACTTCCTTATCTTCGATTTCTTTGTACTTCTTTTGGAGGTGGATATTTCTTTCCTCCATAATGGTAGACTCAAGTTCGAGCGAAGTCATTACATTGGGCTTACGTTCCTTCAGTCCGTGACCATTTGCAGCCCAAGGGCATTCTTTGGCAATTTCTTCTTCGGTGCGGCGAGCTTTGTAGGGAGGCAATACCACCTTTTCCATCATCTGTCCGATTACACCATCAGATAGAATCATTGCCGGGTTACGATAGCGGAACGACAATTCGAAGGCAAGATCCACAAAGTCGGCCATTTCCTGTACCGAAGCGGGAGCCAGTACAATTACGTTGTAGTCACCATTACCACCACCGCGCGTAGCTTGGTTGTAGTCACTCTGCGAAGGTTGGATAGTTCCCAAGCCGGGTCCGCCGCGCTGTACATTGACAATCAAGCCGGGGATTTCGGCGCCAGCCATATAGCTGATACCTTCTTGCATCAAAGCAACACCGGGCGAAGCTGACGAGGTCATAACACGCTTACCAGTGCCGCCTCCGCCGTAAACCATATTGATTGATGCAACTTCACTTTCAGCCTGTAGTACAACCATGCCAGTTGTTTCCCAAGGCTTTAGTTCAGCCAAAGTTTCAAGCACTTCGCTCTGCGGAGTGATAGGGTAGCCAAAATAGCCGTCGCATCCGCAGCGAATAGCTGCGTGGGCTATAGCTTCATTTCCTTTAAGAAGGAGTATTTCGTTTTCTTCTTTCATGGAAGGTAGAATTAAAAGTCTGTATGTTAGGGGATGGTGCTGCGTTGTGTTGACGGTTCTTGAAGTCTTTTCAGGCTGCAGCATAATCTTCGAAATACAGTGACTTCAAGTTATTCAACTTTTTTACGGTAAACACTGATGCAGCCATCGGGGCATACAATGGCGCACGAAGCGCAGCCGATACATGTGTCGGCAACTTCCTCACAATAGGCATAACCTTTGTGATTGACTTCATTCTTGGTTAGAGCGAGCGTTTGCGTGGGACAAGCCACAATGCAAAGTCCGCACCCCTTGCATCGTTCAGTATCGATGACGAGGGCTCCTTTCATTTTGCTCATAGTTAGTAGATTATAAATTCGTGGTTAGACGGTATGTCCTTGTTCTTGGAAAAATTTCATTGCGGAATGTTTTCCGCTTGGGTTAGCTTGAAAGCAACCGGTGCTGAGCGTGCAGTATTTACTGGTTAAACATGTCCTTGTTGTAGAAGTCCATGATATCGTTAAGCATGAGTCTGCATTCGCGGGCTGGTCCTTCCGGTTCGAGTTCTTCAGCTTTCAAAAAGCAGTTCAATGCGTTACGCCAGTCCGACTGCTTCATGTAAACCTTGCCTTGCAGATAGTAGAGCGTGGCGTGGGGGCCATGCGCTGTTTCGGCTGCTGCAATCAAACTTTCTGCCTCGGGTAGGTTATTGGCCGTCAAGGCATCGAAAATCGGTTGGAAGTTGTCCTTGTTCATTTTGTTATTTGGTAGGTCGAAAGCAAAGGTACGCTTAAATCTGAAATACCGAAGCATTTCGACCATATTTTAGTATGTATTAACTATATGATGGTAAAAAGTGTACCTTTTAGGGCCAAATATAGGGTTTTCTGCATTATTGGTTGGGCGAAATGACAAGAGGAGTGAGCATTCCGGGGCTGATGAAGGCATGTTTGTTTGGCTCTTTTCGGAAGGTCGATATGTAAGGGCATAGTCTATAACTATGGTGGTTGCCTGTAAATGTTGGCAGCAATGCTTCCCCTGTGTTTGTGCACAATGTATTAACGGCTTCCTACGGGTGCAAATTCCTGAACAATGTTTTGCTCACGGTGCTCAACACGTATCTCTATTCCGAATTTACGGTGTAAGTGTTCGGCTAAGTGTTGTGCCGAGTAAACGCTGCGGTGTTGTCCGCCAGTGCAGCCAAAGCAGAACATCAGGTTTGTAAATCCCCGTTCCATGTAGCGCTTGACATGGGCATCAGCCAGTTTGTATACAGCGTCGAGAAAGGTCAGTATTTCTCCGTCGTCTTCAAGAAATTTGATTACCGGTTTGTCGAGTCCGGTAAGTTTTTTGTAGGCCTCGTAGCGGCCGGGGTTATGGGTGCTTCGGCAATCGAACACGTAGCCACCGCCATTGCCTGAGTTGTCTGCAGGTATACCTTTTTTGTAACTAAAGCTATATATGCGTACTTTTAGAGGCCCTTGTCCGTCGTATTTAGAGTGTGTGGCAGTGCCGTGCATGGTTGGTGCAATATTGAATTGTGGCAGGTCAACAAGTTTGTGCAGCAGGTTGTTTAAATAGGGGTAGGGCAGTACTACGCCATCGAGCAGTTGCCGGCGGAGGTTTTGAACGGCAAGCGGAATGCTGTCGAGAAAATACTTTTTGCGTTCTACGTATCCTCGTAAACCATAGGCTCCAAGCACTTGCAGAATGCGGAAGAAGACAAATAACTGAAGTCTTTGTCTGAACGCAGCTTCATTAAATGAGGGTAATATGCAGCGCAGTTCATCGATGTATTCGCTTACGAGGTAATCGCGCAACATTTGAGGGTAGCGTGCAGAGGCTTGCCACAAAAACGAGGCTACATCGTATTGCAACGGCCCTTGCATACCTCCCTGGAAATCAATAAAATAGGGGTTCCCTTCGGGTAGCATAACGTTGCGTGCCTGAAAGTCACGATACAGAAAGTATTGTTCTTCATCTTCCTGGCCTACCAGGTCGTTGGCGAGTTGTTCAAAGTCGTTTTCCAACTTTGTTTCGTTAAAGGGCAGGTCGGTAATCTTCAGAAAACTATATTTAAAGTAGTTCAGGTCGAACATAGCTGCCCTGCGGTCAAAGCGGATGGGGTCAAGACATTGTTTAAAGTCCAGCCCATTGGCTCCTTCAACTTGTATGTGTGCCAAGAGTCTGATGGTGCGGGCCAATATAGCCTCGTCGGCTTTGCTGTATTCAAAATGGTTTGCACGGGCTGTTCCAAGTGCATCGTATAATGATTGTTGGCCTAAGTCTTGTTGAAGGTAGCAGGTTTCGTCGTCGCTGAAAGCCAATATACGCGGTACGGGCAGCCCTTGTGAGTAGAAGTGGCTGGCCAGATAAACAAAGCAGTGATTCTCGGCAGTGTTAGGACCTATCACTCCGATCACCGATTTGTTGTTATCATTGTAAAGGCGTATGTATTGGCGGTTGCTGCCGGCTTTGGCCAGCGTTTCTACTTTTTGCGGAGTTTTTCCGCACCAATCTTTATAGAGTTGTAGCAGGTTGTTCATGGATCTGATGCCGTTATTGGGGCTGCTATCTGCTTTGTGCAGATTGTTGGGATGCGTAAGATAATATACGAAATA
>Freddie_p2__coassemble_1683_pt1 | contig 21582 bp, 14 predicted proteins | sample Freddie_p2__metabat2_high_PE_021 | metagenome-assembled genome bin Freddie_p2 | reverse complement strand
AACTCTTTACTCAAATCAAAGAAATGGATGCAACGGGCATTGAGCATGCTCAAGCAGATGGTGTGTCGGTTATAGCCCGTCAAGGCGTTATTGAAGTTGTGGGTGCAACCGACGCCATGATAGAGGTATTTAACATGAATGGCCAATGTATCTATCGCGGAAAGCAAACCAGCATTCCGGTAGCACAGGGTGCTTACATTGTACGTCTGGGCGGAACATCGCATAAGGTGATGATGTAATTTTCCTTTTCAATGTAATTTTCCTTTTCAATTAAGCATACGGCACTTTGGGGATTCCCAAAGTGCCGTATGTGTTGTAAAGGCCGCAACTGCTCCCAGCCGAAGGCTATGATGCGGCCCGAGAGGTCTGAGGAAAGCACATGGGGTAGACAGCAATACGAAGGATAGAAAAAAGAGTAGCCCATCCCATCACCAAGGGTCAGCTGCTAATGCCATTGCCGAACCAATCTGTTGCCATTTACAACCCTATACGCTGCAAGCCCTTCTGAAGGGGGAGTAAAGAAAAAAAAATACGACCACTTATACATTATTTCAGACCACTTATACAACATACGAACCACTTAAACAGGATGCAACGTATAGCACAAAATATTTATTAACCAAAGAATGTAACTTTGTGGTATAAATCATCACTTTTTATACTTTATCTACATGAAATCATTACTTTGCATCCTTGCCTTAGCCGGCACTTCGTTCATGAACCTTTCGGCTCAAGTTCAAACAGACAGCACCACGCATGCAACCGATCCTGCCTTGCAGGAGCAGCAACGCAACGATTCGCTCACACAAGTGGTACAGAAACTTGAAGAGCGGGTAAACGACACCCAGAAACAACAGCACTTTGACCGCGTTTGGCAACGCAGCAAATACCGCAACATTGCTTTTGTCAAGCAGTCGCTTCAGGAAGAGGGCGGCACGGGCGAAAAATGGAACAGCGACTTTGCCTTTGCCCTGACCATGGGACGCACCTACTACCTGCACCGCAAACCCATTCTCAACATGATTAAGTTGGGTATAGACTGGACGTACATGGACCTCAACTATGCTAACTACGGCAAAATCAGCAACTACGCGCTCGAAGGCGACGGCACACCTGCCAACCCCGACTATCCTTACGAAGAGAAGGACGAAGAATTGAACATTGGCCGCCACCAGTTTGAATACAGCATGCACATAGGCCCCAGCATCACGGTCAACCCCATTGACCACCTCAAGGTGAATGCTTACTTCCGCTATGCACCGACCTTCTCGGGCATTTTGATTGACGATGACTTCAGTTGCAACTATGCCTCGTTCTTTGTATCGGGTGCCTCCATCTCGTACAAACTCATCTCCTTCGGTATTGAGGGCCGCTGGGGCAAGGCCAAATACAACAACTTCAGCATGAACGAGTTCACCGAGGAGGACTTGGATGTTGAAAATCCGAACTTAGGCGACATGGTCAGTAAATCGAAGCGCAAATTCAAAACCAACAGCGTACGCTTCTACATCAGCTTCCGCATTTAAGCGGGGCTGTAACTCTGCACCTTATATTGATTTGCCGTCCCTCCCGATACAACCCCTACGAACCTGTACCAGATTACTCAGTTCCGATGGCAGCAAACAATCATTTATACAAAGTACCATTTAACTAACAAGGCTTTGGGAACTGAAAGCCCCAAATACAATCTGAATTATGAAAAAGTCATTATTAATTTTTATAACTTTCTTTTTCTCGATTGCATTATTCGCAGAAAATATCATTTCATTTAAAATATTAGCCTACGGCAATTATGTTTACTATAAGGGTGACTATGACAAATCTGATAGCAAAATAATGGATTGCGATGGTTCTGGTTACATTGATATGGAAAAGAATGTGCTTTACATCAATGAAAATAAAGTATGGCAAAATGCTTTCTTTTATATGGACCAATGCACATACAATGACCAAAAGACTTTTACAAAATGGAAAGGTCACGACGCAGATAAAAAAGAAGTAGATATCTGGTTATACTACGAGGACCCTAAAGGCATGACTTTTCTTATCGTAACTTACCCCAATACCGTACGATTACAGTATCTGATAAAACCGGATGCAACATCGTCTAACTAAAATCTGAGAATAATTACAGCCCTTCGTGGATACCTTGCCCCTGCTGCAACGGAAGTTGTAAATGCTACATGTGCTACGGAACAGGACATTTATAAACCCTAATCATAAAATTCCACCAACTATGAACACTCAATTTTTTTAAACATTCATCGGCAAGTTTGCCCTCATCTGCCTCCTGGCATGCTCATTTTTAACCCAAGCCAAAGCCGAAAGCACGGTTTACTTCTTTGTGGATTTCCGCTACTTACATCCCGAAATGACCTTTACACGAAATGGTGAAGAGGCCTTCAAACTGAAAGGCGAAGAGCAATATATTGGTAAAGCCAAACTCTACAGTATGATGATGCGTAAAGTGGTATTTACAAACCCTAACAGTTATGTGGTAGCAACGGATTGTGTAACCCCAAGCGTAACTTTACGAGCAGAATTAAACCTCAACTTAGAGGATGAGGAAACTTATTATGTGGTAGTGAATGGCACACTCAAAAAACCTTTTTACATGGAGCAGCTTTCTGAAGAGGAGGGCTTGAAACTCTTGAAGAAAGCGCAGACTAATAAAAAGTATCACATCAACGAACCTTTCACCTATGACAAGTAAGCAACTGCTCTGTACGGCCCTGATGCTCCTAAGCGAATGGATGAGCGGCCAAGCCCAAAACCTGGCCGACATCCTGTTTGGCCAGCATCCGCAGAGCGACTACATGGGGCAGTACAACTACAACGGCAAACGCAAGAACGGATTCGGCATCCAGCGCTTCGGCAACGGCGATGTGTATATCGGCGATTTCTCCGAAGGCAAAATCTCGGGCCGTGGCATGTACATAGCCAACGAGGAGGGCATTGAGCATGTAGCCCAAGCCAAAATCTATGTCGGCAAATGGTACAACGGCAAGAAGGAGGGCAACGGCGTGTGCTACGATGCACAGGGCAAAGTGGTGTTCAACGGCCGCTTTGCCAAAGACAAACCTACGACCAACCTAAAAGCCGAAGACGGCCGGCTGTTTGTGACCGAGGAGGCTGACTCTACCATCTACATAGGCGAAATGCTGAACGGTCAGAAACACGGCCTGGGGCTGACCTTGGACGAGACGGGAAAAATTATTTTCGGATCAATGAAGGCCAACGTGCGCCAAGGCATCAGCATGGTATTCTTCGATGCCGACAACTGGGAGGTTGGACGTTGGAACAATGGTGCATTTACGGCCTTCAATAATTCGCAAACTGCCGACAGTCAATTAGCCCTTTATAAAGAACAGCGCAAGGAAACCCGCAAACAGCTGCTCGAGGCCTTTGGCTGCTTTGCACAGGCCGGACTAAAGGCTACCAGCATTGCAGCCGATGTTAAAGCCAACCGGGCAGCAGCAAGTAGTAGCGGCGATTTGGCCGAAAGCACGGATGCGGAGGTAAAGGAGGGCATGCCGAAGGAATACTACCAAAGCATGTACGACCGATGGAAGGCAAAAGCCCAAAAAACTTTAGGCGAACGTGTTGGTCATAAAGACAAAGCCAAACTTTCGGGCGACAACGGTTACGCCCGCATGGCATCGGCCGACCGCAAACTGCTACGCACCTACCAAAATGCCATGCGCCAAACCCGCATGATTGCTAAAAAGAACGGGCACATCATCCAGAAGTCGCCCTACGAGACGGTTTCGTACTAATTGGATTGCCTGAAATCAGTAACGACTCGTTGATACTGCTTCAGTGTAGTTCCAGCAAAATCCAGGTACAAAACTTATTATTGATAACCCATACATCAAACAAACTAATTATGAAAAGTTTCAACTTTAAATGTTCCATCTTAGCTATGCTCTTGGCTATCTCTCCAATAGCAGCCAATGCCCAAAAGGGGGCTTGCGGTACAGATGTGAAATGGGAACTGAATGGTCAAACTCTGACCATTAGCGGTGAAGGTGAAATGTTCAATTTTGACGAAACCAACACCCCTTCATATACCCCCTACAAAAGTAAAATCCGCCACATTGTATTTACCGACAAAGTGCGGAGCGTAGGTAACAATGCTTTCTACTTTTATGAAGACCTTGAAAGTGTGACGTTGGGCGACAGTATTCAACGCATTGGCCAAAAGGCATTTCAACTCTGCAAGAAGTTAGACCGCATTGACTTTCCCGAACACATCAAAATTATCGAAAGACACGCCTTTGCCAACTGCCGAAAGTTGAGCGAATTGACCCTGCCGGCTTCTCTGCAAGAAATACAGGGAGGAGCTTTTGGTCAATGTACGAGTATCAAAAAGGTGTATTACAACGCAACGAACTGCGAAATGGGATTGTTTGACGAGTATGGTAAAGAATGTAGCGTTTTTGCAGGTTGTGCAAGTTCGCTCCAACAAGTTGTCTTCGGCCCTACGGTACGCTCCATCAGCGATTATGCCTTTCAGCACCTTACGAACTTGAACTTTACTACAGCTAATACCATTGAGCATGTAGGTAAAGAAGCCTTTGCCGGGACCTGGTGGCTGAGCCAGCAAAAGCACGGGCTTATCTATGTTGACAAAGCAGCCTATCTTTACTACAACCCCGAAAACATAGAACCCATCAGCATCGCTCTGCGCGAGGGTACTACCAGTATCAGCAAAGCTGCTTTCAAGGATTGCAAGCTTTTGGTGAAAGTCGAAGTGCCACGCAGTTTAAACCGTGTAAACGAAAATTCATTTGAAGGCTGTACGGCATTGAGCGAAGTGGTGTGGAACGCAGACTCTTGTATGAATGCTTCATCTAATAACGGGAATGCATCTGTTTCGCCCTTCTCCGAAACCATGAAGGTAGCTCTCTACAGCATCGAATTCGGACCCAACGTCCAAGTGCTTCCTCCTGCCTTTTTAGCTCATTGCACCGGACTGACCGAAATAAAACTGCCTGAATCGCTGCGTGTCATTGGCAGTAAAACTTTTTATGATTGTAAAGGTATCAAGCAACTGGTTATTCCGAACAAAGTTGAAACCATCGGAAGTTTGACTTTTAGCTATATGGAAAATTTGGAATACATTTCCTTTGGCGAAAACTTGCAGAACTACTACATGGAGAACCATGAATTGTCACACAGCAAGAAACTCAAAAAAATTGAGTGGAACTGCATACATCTAAATCCTCAAAAAGCCTACCCCAATTCAGGTGCCAATTTCGATGCGCCCTTTACAACTTTAGTGTTTGGCGACAAGGTGGAGTTTATTCCCGGTGTGTTCGGAGGAAATGTGGAACTCTCGGAAGTAAAGTTTGGAAAAGCTGTAAAGGAAATTGCCTCATCGGCTTTTTCTGGTTGCAAGAATATCAAGCATATTGAATTACCTGATGCCTTAGAGAAATTAAACATATACGCTTTCGATCATACTAGCGTTGAGCATGTATTTATTCCTAAAAATGTAACCGAAATGAGTTATTCGGTATTTAGGACAGAGACACTCAAAACACTAATATTAGCCAATAATCATATCCATCCGAGTGGAATATTAAACGAAATATATCATGATGGAGCGGTCGCTTATGTACCCGATAATGAAAATAGCAAAGATGAATGGTACAAAGATTGGGATGAACACATCAAACCCATGATTTCCACAACTACCAACGATACTACAATTTACAATGGGCAAGCCCCTGATGTAAAGTTCGATAGTAACATTCCGGGCTATACCTTAGCCTCTATTTCACCAGCTGAAACAACTGCCGAAGCCGGTACGCATAAGGCTACGATGAAAGCTAAGTTTGAGGGAGAACGCCCGTTCGAGGTGGACGTTACATGGAACTACACCATTCTGAAAGCTTCGCAGGAAATTGTATGGGAGCAGGATTTTACGCAATTTGTGGAAGGCCAAACCATTCAACTCACGCCCCAAGCTACCTCGAAGTTACCGCTTACAATTGAATTGGCTTCGTCTCTATACAATTCTAAATTAGAAAAACGAGATGACGGTACTTATTGGTTAGAATGTGGCAGACCTGAAACTATCAAAATCTACGTCAGCCAGAAAGGTGACAAGAACTGGAATCCTGCCCAAACGCTGACCCAGGAGATTACCATCCAAAAATCTACCGGCTTGGATGCTACAACCACACCTACACTGACTGCTGCTGTCAATAACCAGTGGCTAACAATAAGCGGACTGACACAAGGCGAAGAACTGACTGTTTTTGATGCCAGCGGCAAAGTGGTATACAACAGCATTGCTACAAGCAACGAATGCCGTCTGAAACTTTCGCAAGCGGGCGTATATTTGATTAGAACCCCCAAACAAACTATTAAATGTATGGCTGGCTAAACACAACTGCTGCAAAAACTGACGGTGCACAACCAACGCTTTCACGGCGCCACAAGTCTAACAGCATTTCACAACCTCAACAAGTATTAGCGTTTAAGAAACAACTTTTTCTTCGTATTGTACTTTTATGCACATTGGCTTGCGGGCTCTCGGCACAGCCGGCCCAAGCTCAGTTTCTGAAAAAATTGGGCAAGGCTATCGAAAAGATTGACAAAGCTACCTCAAGCTACTAAAGAACGAGTCTGAAAGTCAAGGAAGTTAAACTCATCGAAGGAGCGGAGGAGGAATACCACGCAACTTATCGCGCATCCGGTCTCCAGCTTCAGCGCATGCTTGATTACGCTAAACACCGCAGGCAAACAGGTATTCCGGCCACACCGCACAAATTCAAAACAAGCATTTTATCACTGTGTGAAACTGCCAGACAGGCTTAAAACTGCCAATCTCTGTAACTACAAGTCGCACCCCTTGGTTGCGGCTTGTAGTTATTCTTTAACAGCCTCAACAAGGCGTTTTCTTCAAACTCGCGAATGCGCGTGGTATTCTAGCACAAAACAATGGTGGATTACATTGAGGAATACGAACAAATCCCCACAACACTTCAGCTATTTAAGGTATTTACACGACATTCGCAGAAATAATTCACCAAACCCTATTATTTCAGCGATTTTCTTATTCATCCAGCCAAATCCTACCTATCTCCTACCTTTGCAAGAATCATAGTCTAGTGCAGTAAACACATCGAGGCAGGCCTCCATACAGAGTGGTCCGTGCCACACAAGTGTAGCTTAACTTTTCCATGCTACAGCGGGAAGGTAAATTATTTGGATGAACCGTGGCCATCAAATATTTTGTATCTTTTTTCTGACGAATGAAGCACGCAGCATAAGCCATCAATCGGCTTTGCAGCGAATGTCCACGATAAGGCGAAAGGGTTGCTGCAATATCTACATGCATCACCTGATGCCATTCACTGCGGGGAATGTTGGCATACTGACTCAAATTTTCTTCCTCCGTTTCCGGTTCTGTCAATACGCATACAGCAGCCAGTTTACCCTCCGGCGTACAAGCTTCAAAAACAAGGGTTGACTTCAAACTTAAAATATGGGAAAGATAATCTGGCCCATCGATGGCAAACCAATCCTTATGGGGTAATTCTTCCCATACCTGCCGGATAAGCGCAGAAACAGCCGAATATGCACCTGTTCTAGGTTGCAGGATGAACATAGGTTCTTCCTCACATCCATACCGAGAGCCCCGGCAGTTTCTGCTATCGTTGCGATGCTGAGCTGCTACCGATTCATTCACCTCTTGAAACCTCTTGTTTGCCATCTTTTAAGAACTTATTTAACTACAAAAATAAAACTTTCTTTTGTACACAACAAAAAGAAATCATTACTCAAGAAGAACACATCCTGATGCTTCAACCAATTCTTACCAAAGTTTTGCTTTGCCAATCCCAAGTTTTTGGTATTTTGGGCTGAATGAAAAGGAGAAAGGCTTTTATCAGCCTGCCATGATTCAAAAAACCGATAGTTTGCTATCAAAAGGAAAGCACAAAATCCTAATCTTTAGGTATTTCGAAGCAGCAAAAGAGTTTCTACTTTTGCCGGAGCAAACAATTCAAAACATTTACATGATGAAAAAAATCGGTATTTTTTATGGTTCCTCCACCGGAACCTGCGAAAGTCTGGCCGAACAACTGGCCGGCGAACTGGGAGTGGCTGCCTGCGACGTGCACAATGCAAGCAAACTGACTGACGAACTGGTTAACAGCTACGATGTGCTGCTGCTAGGCACCTCAACCTGGGGCAACGGTGATGTGCAGGACGACTGGTACGATGCCATCGAGGTGCTGAAAGGTATGGATTTGAACGGCAAATACGTAGCCTTGTTTGGCTGCGGCGACTCTGAGTCGTTCTGCGATACCTTCTGCGATGGAATGGGCACACTTTACGAAGGATTAAAGGACACCGGATGCACCTTTATTGGCAACCACATCAGCACAGACGACTACTCATTTGCAAACTCTGTTGCTGTGGTGGACGGATGCTTTGTAGGCCTTGCTCTCGACGAGATGAACGAAAGCGATAAGACCGCCGGCCGTATCAGTGACTGGGTTGCAGAACTGAAGAAAAGTTGCTGACATTTTCTTGCTTTACACTTTAGCTTTATGAACAAGGTTTCATTCTCCAACGTCCTCCCGGCAGACCTGAAGGTTTTTCTGAACCACGTGTACGAGTATAAAAAAGGGGTGCGCCGCATGGTGCTTTATACGGTTAACCGCAAGTACGAATCCTTTGCCACATCGCGCCTGAGGAGCCAGCACATTGATTACTTCATACAACCTGCTTCAGACACAAGTGTCAACCTGTACTTTGGCCATCCGGAGTGCATCAGGGCCATCCGTTTCCTGGCCGACCGCCCACTCAACCTGCTTTCGCCCGAAGAAGACTTCATTTTGGGAGCGATGCTGGGGTATGACATCTGTGCACAATGCGAACGGTACTGCAAACGCAAGCAAACAGTTTGCTATAAGGGGGAACAGGCGGTAAACTACTAAGCAATGTTATAAACAAACTGCTGCTAAAAGGGAGTAACCCACAAGGTAAGTGGTCCGACAAAGATGTCTGACAGTTATCACAACCTTGAGGCGAACATACTGATTGATAAGCCTGCCACCCAAAGCGCTTGACGATACACGCTATACGCATACCAAACGATAAAAGCCTCCCCACTGCCCTATGAACAAGGGCCGGGGAGGCTTTTGTGATATTAAGAATTTGCGATGACGCAAAGGGCTGGGTTACTTAACCAATACCTTCTTGCCGTTAACAATGTAGAGGCCGGCAGGAAGGTTGGTCACCGTGGCTGGAACAAGCTTGCCGTCGATGGTATAAACCTCGCGGAGGGCAGCGTTGCCACTGACAACCTCGTTGATGCCGGTTTCTACACCTACACCATAGATGAGGGTGAGAGCCTCCATCGGCTCGAAGGCGGCATCAAGCACGTAGCCCTGCGGAATGGTAATGGTGTAAATGCCCTGCTCGGTAACGGGAGCAGCCGTACGCAGCTTGATCACGTTGAGGGCATCGGTGGCCAACTCGGCATGGGGCATCTCAACGGCCTGACCTTCTTGCTTGGTCAGAAGGAGCTTGCCGGCATCAGTGTTGAGCGAAACCACCGTTTCACCGGGGAAGGTGAGGCGTACCTCAGCGAGCGATTCAACCTTGCTGCCGTTTGCAGGAATGACCTCGAAGGCTTCAGCCTGTCCTTCAACATTGTAAGTTGCAGTGAGTTGGTCGCTATAGTCTACGCCATCGGCTGCAAGCAGGTTAACGAAGCTCAACTTTACATTCTTTTTGCCGGCTACCTCGGCAGGCACGGGAATGCGCAGCACGTACGAACCTTCGATGCTGGCATCGGGAGTGGCCGTGTAGTCCTTGGTCACTACTTCGGCCTGCTTGTCGCCGTCGGTATAGGCAAAGCGGATGCCATCGAAGCTGAACTTATTGTAGTCGGTCATCCAGAGTTCGATGGCCTCAACACCCTCGAGCGAAGAGCCGGAAGCGGGTGTAAACTCAGTGATGAGTTCGATGCTCACCTTTTGGTATTTAAGCGTATAGGTAAAGCTTCCTAACGAACCTGCATTTTCGTTGTAGGCAAAATTGCCATCGGCACCACGCACACCGGTAATCTTGACTACAATGTTCTCGTATTCCTTGCCCGACTGCAACATGTTGGAGGGCAAACGCATTTTGCCGGTAAAGTCGCAAAGCAACACCTTGCCCTCGACCGTGTAAGGGAGTTTTTCGCTGTAGTAGTCCTCAGCCTCAAAGTCGCCATAGCTCAACTGTACAAACTGCTCGGTGCTCTTTGACTCGGGAACCTGCAGGTCACCGTCGAACTCGATGCGCAGAATGCCATTTTCGTCGCCTTTGTTCCAAAATGATTTGAAGCTGTTACCCTGTGCCAGGAGTCCGGAAGTTGCTACCACCTCAACAGGTTTGGCTGCGCATACGTAAGCAACCTCACAAATACCATCGGTGCCATACTTGATGGCCTCGTTACCGGCCATGCGCACGTTGGTCAAGCGAAGTTTGAACGTATCGCCGGCTTTGATTGAGCCCCTCTTCATGAGGGCATAAATATCGGCTTTTGGGAAAATGGTAACGCTTACACCAGCTACACGCGAGCTGATTTTCTGAGCGTTATTGTCGCCATAGACAATTTCGACGTTATCAATTTTAATACCTGTAGAGAAGGAGAAGGTTACCTGGGGTTCTCCGGCAATGGTAAAGGTGCTGCCGTTTTCTGGAGTTACCGACACAAGTTCGAGGGCTGCTTCGGCACCAATCATGCTGAGCGTAAAAGTGCCCTTGGTCATGGAGAAACTGTTGTAAAAGTAATACGTTTCGCCCGATTTTACAGGTAGTTCATAGTAGATGCGTCCGTCGGCATCGTAGTTGCGGTCGCACATAATTTCGTTAGCGTGGGCCTCATCGCTATAAACCGAAATAAATTCGCCACCGCTGTGCGATACTTTGAGCATGCCCTCGGTTTGAGCGGTGTAGTAGCCGCTTACCGACGAATAGGCATCGAACTCGTAAGCCTTGCCCAGTTCGAGTGCACCATGGTCTTTATTGGCAGCGTGCAACAATCCTGAACCCAAGCAGGCCAGGAGGAGCACCATCAGCCAACGATACGACTGCTTCTGCAGTTGAATGAGAGTAGTTAATGATTGCATAACTTAGGAGTAAAAATTAAGTGAATAATAGATTGCTTCAGGGGGTATATGTCTACCCATGCCACAGCAAGAGCTGACTTAAAAATAGACACAAGGCAACAGTCAAAGAGCCGCCGGCAGATAAATTTACGGCGGGGAGGGTCTTTGTCAGTTGCCTTGTGTTTAATAGGTGAGATTAAAGTACAACCTTCTTAACGAGGTTGCCTTCGGCAGTTGCAATGCGTACGAGCGCTACGCCACGGTAGGCAGGTACGTCGATGCTGATGGCGCCGTTGCCGTTGCCTTGAGCTACTACACGGCCATCAACCGAAACTACCTGTACAGCTGCATCAACGGGGCTCTGTACCGTTACTTTGCCGGCATGTGCACTTACCTGAATGGCATCGAGCGTACCGGTAGTAGTGTCTTCAATACCAGATGAAACACCAACCTTGGCTATGCAAGCATTGATGAGTTTGTCGGTATTACCATCGAAGAGCATCACAACAATGTCGGTATTCTTAGCCTTCGAAACCTGAGAGGGCACGTTAAAGCGGAGGTCGATTGTGTAAGTCTGACCGGCAGTTACATCGGCAGGCAGGAGGTCGGCCGTACCGGTAAAGGTGTTGCCATACCAGCCGCGAACTACGTGGTCGAAGGTGAAGGGATTCACAATATCCATACCATACTTACCACCCTTGCCCCACTCGCCGAGGTCGGCATCTTCGATAGAGGAAAAGCCGTTCTCCTGGTAGCTTACGAGTCCGTTTTCGAGTACTACGGCAAATACCTTGTGGTTCATTTCCTTGCCATTAAGGGCATACTTCACGTTGACGGGAACAGCGTAGTAGCTACCACTTTCGTCAACAGCTGCTGTAGCAGATACTTCGGCTTCAACTGGTTTTTCGAGTTCGGCAGCTACGAGTGCCATCCAGTTGGGAGCTGAACCTTCGGGAGCTACGGGGGTGTAATCACCACCCACTTTCGACATGGGGAAGCTGATGGTTCCGCTGCGCTGTACCATACCCGAGGGAGCTGCAGTGAGGTTCAGGAAGGCAGCATAGTCGGTTACGCCAGCCGAGAAGGGGTCGTCGGTGTAGCAGTGGAGTGCCATGGGGATGAAGAGGTCGCCGTAATACTTGTGGAGGTTGTCGATTACAACGTGACCCTGCGGACAGTTTATACAGCCGGTACCGGTAAACTCCTCGAGTACGACACGCTTAACGGGCTTGAAGGCAAGCGACTTAACAGACTTGCTCAGGCTGTTTTCGGTTTCGTTCAGGCGGATTACCAAGGTGTAATTGTTGATTTCGCCTACTTCTATGGGAAGGGGCTTGCTGAAGCTGAACTCGTACTTGTCGCCCTTTTTGAGGCTGAGTCCGCTCTTCTCGATTTTGTCTACCTGCTCGCCCTCGGCGTTCTTAAGTACGATGTTGAGCGTAGTGAATACTTCCTTCTCATCGCGAACGTCAATGATACCTTTAATCGTATTCTCTGACTTGTTGACTACGGTTTCGTCGCTGGTAACAGCTACGTAGAAGGGAAGTTCGTGGAGCACCTTGACGTTGTCAACAAATACGGCGCTCTGGTTGTTATTGTCGTTGAGGAAAGCAATGTAAACGTTCTTTCCGGCAAATTCCTTCAGGCTGATGGCGTTGTCGGTCCAGTCGCCTTCGAGCACGTCTTCGTTCTTACCGGGGTTCTGCACCTCATTGTAAACGAGCTTACCTTCCTTGCGGATTTTCTCTACCACTTCGGAGCTGAGCGCGTTGTACATGTTGTTGCTCTCCCATACATAAACCTTGAGGCGGTCTTGTGCCGACTTTTTGTAGCCCTGGCTCTGGAAGGTGAGCTTGCAAAGCTGGTCGACAATGCGTACTTGCGGAATAACCATCCAGTCGTCGCTCTGTCCGGCGGGGCTGTACATAGAGGTGGAGGCTACAGCCATATCGCTCTTTTCGTTGTCGCGTACGGGTGCCCATCCGTAATGAGCCTTGTCAATACCAATGGCTACTGATTCCTGGCTCGGGTTGTTGCCGTCGTTATCGAGCACGAGCATGTCGTTCACGCCGTTGGCAAAGTCGGTGCTGAAGAGTACGTTATCGTCGTACGAAATTTCGCGCTCATAAGCGCCCTTGTAATGGAGTGTGATGGCCTGGTTACCCGTTTTTTCATTACCGGTAACCTCCGTAAGAATGTTTGCAGGAATTTCTACGCGGTAGTCAACATCCTTGTACAGGTACTGCACGGTAGCAGGGTATGCCAGTACGTTTACATCGTTCGTTGCAAGGAGGAGTTCAGCAAAGGGTTCTTTGCTGTCGCCCTGATAGAGTTTACCGCGTACGTTGCTGTCGGTCAGTTTGACAGCTGCGTCGAAGGTAATCATCAAGGGGCTGGTGGTGAGGTCGAACTTACCTACCGTTGCACCGTCCTTGGGGCTGGCTGTAGTCATCTTGACAGGAGCTTCGGTACGGCCACGGTAGCTTACCTTGATTTCGCTGTTCACACGGCTTTGGTCGCCATCAATGCAGATGGTACGTGCAGGGATAATCAGTTCATAGGGACGGTTATTGTCTGAAAGAGCTGCATTGCGGAAGGTGATGGTTACCGTTTTGCCTTCGGCCTTAAAACCTACAGCTTTGGCAACTTCAGCCCCGCCAATCTTCTTTTTCAGTGTTACAGCCTTAGCAGCACCTACCACCTTGACATTGCGATCGAAGGTAAGGGTTACGGTGTTGAGGATTGAAATGGCTGTGCTCTGTGCGGGGAATACCTGGTACGAACCCAACAGGTTGGTCGATGCTGCAATGTCGGTAAAGCGTTCGGGTATATTGGCAATATAGCTTTCGCCCGGACCGATAATTACGGCCATGGTCAATCCATCGTTCGATACGGCTGCAGGAGTACCAGAGTTGGTCTGGTTCATTGAAGCAAGGATGTCCATTCCATACTTCTGCTTGATGGTTTGTGCAAACTCAATCCAGTAGTTACCGCTACGCACTACAAAGTCGCGGTAGGGGCTTGCTGCCGGACCTGCACCGAACACGTTACCCTGGTTATCGATAGTCCAACCATATTTTTCGATGCTCTCGCCATCGTCGTACACCTCAATTTTACCGGTGCTGACATTGTAGCGATAAGGAATTTCGTATTCAGAGGGGAATTCGCTTCCGGCTTGCTTCTTTACCATATAGGCACCACCAGTCACCCAGTTACCATCATTGCTCATTTTGCAGTCGGCCACATAGTAAAGTCCGTCTACATGGGGAGTCCAACGATCGGTTTCAGACTCCGTAAAGCCAATCACCTTATAATTTTTGTTCGTTACATCGTACACATAGCAGAACACACCGCCGAGGTCGTTTCCTGCAGGCAGGTAGCTATACGACATACAACCGAGCACTTTAGTACCATCGGCCGAGATGCCCATAAAGCGGTTCATCTTCTGGTCCTCGTGCGACATGTCCTTGGTGGGCAGTCCGGGCGTCTGAACCAGTTTACCGGTGCTGAGGTCCCAGAGTGCAGCAGTTTCCTCATACAAGCGGCTGGCATCCGAATAGTTCAAAAGACCTACCGCATATTTACCATCGGGGGTTACGCTGCTGGCATAACCTCTATCAGCATCGCCATCGAGTTGCAGATAAGTCCATTTTCCGGTCGAAACTGAATAATAAGCAGGGCGAGAGTTCAGTTCGCCCACGGCAATATTACCATCGTTGGTCACATCGCCCACCGAGTTACTGAAGATAGTGTCGGCGTTGAGCTGGTCGATCAACGTTTTAACCTCACCCGTCTTCACATTGATGATACGGGCACCTACCGATTGGGTAGGATTGTTGGGATCGGCTCCAGAGGCTACTGCCCAAAGTCCGTTGTCGGACATTTGGCTAATGGTTGCCTGGTCGTCAAACTTGTATTGTTTGAACGAAGGCTGGGTGTTGGTCTGCGCCGACAAGCCGGTGAAGCTTGCTGCCGCCAACAACCATGTTAGCGTAGTCTTCTTCATAAATACTTAGTTTTTTATTATTTTGGTTGATAAAAATATGCAGCCTGTAAAGCCCCTTTGGCAGGAGGTGTCTGTAGGTCTCCGTTATAAAATGCCTAGAACTTTACCTGTTTCGACCGCAAATATACAAAGTTTTGAAAACTATCAACACATTTATATATATAAATCATACTAAAAGCGCCAGTTTTAAAGCATATTCATAATATATGCAGTAAATATACATAAATAGTCCTTTTATAAGGGTTTAATTATACGTTTCGTCACATTTATAGGCTCATAAATTATAAGAATGACATCCAAAGCGCTACGAATTCTGACGAGAGGTGTACATTTTATGATGGTAAATACACTTTTTATCGTTCATAAAACTTTGTACTTTGTGTAAGTTTTGTACTTTTGCATACCTGGTTTTACGCAATGCCTGTCATATGCAGCACACAAACTGCAGCTTGCTTTTTTAGCGCTTGTCGGCAGTCAGCATGCGAATGCCTGTCCACCCTACTCCCTGCACACTGCCGCCACCTCCTTAACGGCACGCAAGGCTGCTAATTCACACCATTAAGAAAACCTACTTAACACAATCACCATGACCAAGACCAGTGCCCACAGCTATATGGGCGAAGACGCCCGGCGCAACCACATCATCGAGGTGGCTACCAAAGCCTTTCACAGCGAGGGTATCCGCAACGTGACCATGGACCACATTGCACACGCACTTACCATGTCGAAACGCACGCTCTACCAGCTATTCAGCGACAAAGAAGACCTGCTATTAGCTTGCGCCCTTAAACGTGAGCAGGAGGAGCACGCTCTCATAGAAAAACTGAACCAACAAACCGACAACGTACTCGACCACCTGCTGGCCACCTTTGCACTGCGCATGCGCGAGATGGACGATATCAAGCCCGATTTCTTTACCGAAATTGTTAAGTACCCGCGCGTCATCAAATTTTACGAACAAGCACAAAAAGAACGCGAAGCCGAAGCAGTCAACTTTTTGAATAAAGGTATCAAACAAGGATTTTTCAGACCTAACGTCAACTTCCACATTGTTTACAATCAGCTTTGTACGGGGCTGAGCGCACTCATGACCAATAGCGACATGAACCAGTACAGCCAGCGCGAACTCTTCAGAAACACAGTTATCCCCTACGTCAGAGGATGCGCCACCATCAAGGGAATCGAAATTATTGACCGCTTTATGGACAAGTACGACACCCAAATGATGCTCTGAAAACAAACTGCCGCCCCGGAAGCATAAACATACTATAAACCACGCAACCGATACTCCTCGGCCACCTACTTATCTGCTCACACAGGAATCAGGCCCTGCACTGCCCATCTACCAACAAGGTTTTAGGGCTGCTGCGGTGCCTAATTCCTGTTTTTTTGGTACTTTTGCACATCCTGCGGCCGAAGTTTTCCGACGCCACGCTCAGGCTGGCAACTATGTCTGGACACCTATCCAAGCAGCCTGCCGCAATACACCGGTCCGACTTAGCTTTATGCAACCCCACTAAGGAGCAACCATTTTTATTTTGCATCTAATTATCATCTCTATCTAATTCATTCTTTATTAAACCATGACAGCCACTAAGACTATCAACCGCTTGCTGGCGCTCTGTCTCGTTTACTGCCTCGCTTGCATAGGGGCAGGAGCACAGACGTTCCGGCGCGGCGTACTCTACCACCTGATTACTGCCGACAAGCAGCTCGCCGTGGGGTACGACAAGCAAGGCAGCCTCACGCTGGGCCCAACCGACGCCAACAACCCCACCCAGCACTTTACCGTGAGCGAACTCTCGGGTTCATGGCGATTTATCAACCCCTTTGACAACCGAGCCATCCGCACCGAAGGCAATGCCCTTGAACTGGGCGAAAACAACGGTTCGGACGAGGCACAACTCTGGAAAACCGAAAAAAACGGCAAACACCTGCTGCTCGTGCCCACCAACCGCCCCGACATGGCGGCTGCCGTAAACAACGGACAACTGGTGCTCATCAACAAAAAACAAGCTGCTGGTAACCGGGCCGCACAATTCGACATTGCTGAGGCCGAACAGGCCGGATTCGATGTGGCTCTGACCTACCGCATACGACCTGCTGCCGACAAGAACCTGGTGATAGGCAATGGTAACTCGCCCGAGAACAATGCACGCATCGTGGCCGAGAAACCCGAAACTACCAACCGCGGACAATACTGGACAGTAAAGATGCTCGACCTTAAGCAGCGCGTGGTTGAAAATGCCTACTTTACACAAAACTTTGACGACGGCGGCGAAAACGCCCAGCAGGCAGCCCTGGTTCAGTGGCCTGCCAACCACGGCGAATGGCGCAACGCACGTTTCGTGTTCGAACCCGTCAAGGGCCAAAAGGGCATTTACATCATTCGTTCGGCTAAACCTGCTAAAAAAGACCTGATGTATGCCCTGCGCCAAAACGTGCTCACGGCCGTGCCCTACAATGCTGCCGACAAGTCGGCCTGGATGACTTTCGAGGAGGTTGAAAAGCCCAAAGTCGAATCGCCCTACTGGGAAGACGAAACCATGTTTGCCGAAAACAAAGAACCGGGCGTAGCCACCTACATGCCCTACGAGTCGGAAAAAGCCATGCTGGCCGACAAGGCATACTACGAGACCCCCTGGGTAACCCCCGACAACAACCGTTACCTCAGCCTGAACGGCACCTGGAAGTTCAACCTCGTGCCCGAACCCTCAAAGCGTCCCACCGACTTTTACAAAGATGGCTACGATGTTTCGGGATGGGACACCATTCCTGTGCCTTCGAACTGGGAAATGCAGGGATACGACCGCCCCATCTATGCCAATGTTGAATATCCGCATTCCAACACTCCACCCTTTATCAATGCCCGACCGGGCTTTAACGATGGCGGCAAAAACTACGGCATCAACCCTGTAGGCTCTTACGTGCGTACCTTCAACCTGCCGGCTGACTGGGACGGACGCCGCACCTTCATCCACTTTGGCGGTATCTACTCGGCTGCCTTTGTTTGGCTCAACGGACACTATGTGGGCTACACCCAGGGAGCTAACAATGTAACCGAATTCGACTTGACCAAATACCTACGCGCCGGACAAAACAGCCTGGCCGTACAGGTGTTCCGCTGGTCCGACGGCTCGTACCTGGAGTGCCAGGACATGTTCCGCATGTCGGGCATCTTCCGCGAGGTATACTTGTTCAATACCCCGAAAGTTGCCGTACGCGACCACTACATCACCTCGGAACTGAGCAACGACTACAGCCGAGCCAAACTCAACGTGCGCCTGACGCTCGACAACCGCGACAAGGTAAACGAAGAAGCAAAGAAAAAATACATCGTCAAACTTCTCGATGCCGACGAACATGAGGTAATCAGCTGCGAGGCTACCGGCGATGCCAAGGACGGCAGCACCATTAACTGCAGCCTGCAGTTCAGCAACCCGAAACTGTGGACGGCCGAAACGCCCTACCTCTACACCGTACGCATCATTCAACAAGATGCACAGGGCAACGACGAAATGGCTTTTGCCACCAAATACGGCTTCCGCCACATCGAAATCAAGAACTCGCTGGTCTACATCAACGGACAGCGCGTATTCCTTAAAGGTACCAACCGCCACGATACCTCGCCCCGCTACGGACGTGCTACCACCACCGAGGAGATGCTCTGCGACGTGACACTCATGAAGCAGAACAACATCAACACCGTGCGCACCTCGCACTACCCTAACGAGGCCAAAATGTATGCTATGTACGACTACTTTGGCCTCTACACTTGCGACGAAGCCGACCTTGAGGACCACGCCAACCAAACCATCTCTGACCGCGAATCGTGGATTCCCTCCTTTGTCGACCGCATTAACCGCATGGTACTCCGCGACCGCAACCACCCCAGCGTTATTATGTGGAGCCTGGGCAACGAGGCCGGTAACGGCGAAAACTTCCGCTATTGCTACGACGAGGCTAAACGCCTTGACAACCGCCCCGTACACTACGAAGGAACCCGCTCGGCCGGCTCATACGGCGGCGGACGCTTCTCTGACTTCTACTCTAAAATGTATCCGGGCATGGCTTGGATGCACGAAAATACAAGCAACCTCGACAAACCGATGTTTATTTGCGAATATGCCCACGCCATGGGTAATGCCATCGGTAACCTGCGCGAGTACTGGGATGTGATTGAAAGTTCGAACGCTACCTCGGGCGGCTGCATCTGGGACTGGGTTGACCAGGCCATTTACGACCCCATCGAAATGAAAAAGGGCATCTACCGCCTGCACACCGGATACGACTACCCCGGACCTCACCAGGGCAACTTCTGCTCAAACGGCATCATTCCCGCCACCCGCCAGGAAGGAGCCAAACTCAAAGAGGTAAAGGCGGCTTACCAGTACATCAAATTCAACGGCTGCGAAACCAATGTGGCCAAGAACACGGCTACCGTCAACCTCAAAAACGGCTACGACTTCCTGAATATGGACGAGATGGACCTGCGCTACGAAGTGCTCAGCAACGGCCACATCGTAGCTACTGAAACGATTCAGCTCGACAACGTTAAACCCGGCGAAAGCACGACCCTCACACTCAAACTGCCCAAAACAAACCTGAAGAAGGCTGCAGCCAAAGGCAACGAGGTGATGCTGAACCTGCACGTGTTACTGCGCAACGAACAGCCCTTTGCAGCTGCCGGACACGAAGTGGCACTCAAACAATACATCCTGGTTGAACGAGGAAAACTGCCCGAACTCCAAGCTAAGGGAAACAGCAACATGATGCAGACGGGGGCACTACACGAAACCAAAGTAGGCAACGACCGTGTGCAACTCACCTTCGACAACGCCACGGCACGACTCACGGCACTGGCCCTTGACGGACGCAACATCGTGGCCGACGGACTGGGATTTGAATACAATAACCACCGCTGGATTGAAAACGACCGCTTTGAACAAACCGAAAACGGACTGAAGCCCGAAGGTACTATCAACGTTACACCCGAAAAGGGATGCCTCGTGGTAAAAACGCAACGCAAAGGAACGCTCTGCGACACAAACATCGACTACATTGTCTACCCGCAGGGAGTGGTCGACGTAGTGGCTACCTTTACGCCACATACCAACAAACTCCGCCGCGCCGGACTCGTTTGTATGATTGACTCTACGCTCTCGAACGTTGACTACTATGCCTATGGCCCCTGGGAGAACTACTGCGACCGCAAAGATGGTGTAACCATCGGACGCTACACCACGACTGTTGCCGATATGCCCGAACGCTATGTCAAGCCGCAAAGCACTGGCGGACGCGAAGGCTTGCGCGAACTCACACTCACCGACAACCAGGGATTTGGCATTAACATCCAAACCGAAGGCAGCGTGGCTTTCTCGGCACTGAAGTTTACCGACGAAGACCTCATGAAGGGACAGCACATGTGGGAAATGCAACCGCGACCCTACACCGTACTCCACCTCGATGCCTGGACTCGCGGCGTGGGCAATGCTTCGTGCGGACAGGACGTTGACACCCTGCCCATCTACTGTGTTCCCGAGAAACCCATGACTTACAAACTCCGCATCTCAAAAAAGTAACACAACAACTTATGACCAAGAAACCGGCACGTGTGGAGCGTGCCGGTTTCTTTTTATAGGGTGCCTGCCGCCTCGCATCCCGACACAGCTCACATCTAATCCTCCCCCACTAAACCACTCACTTATCACTCATCACCATAAAGTGAATACAAGTTTCCTGACTGGACAAACCACACGAAACATAACTGTCAACAAAGTACTCGCTTCATTTTCAGCCCCAACAAGGCGCACTTTTAATGCAGACAAAATTCCCCATAAACAGCCAGTCCTCACCTTCGTCAGCAATGGCTACTTGGATTTTTACACCCCTCATAAAAAACACTTGAATTTCATTTTACATGGCCTGTTTTCTTTTTTACACCCCTCTTCCGTTGGCCAAAAACATACTCCTACCCCAACCAGCAGCTGCAACCTTACACAGATAGCCCCTACCGTTGAGGTGAAAGGAAAGGGGAAACATCCTCCGTTTTTAACAACATTGCCTCACGCAGATGTCATCGACACTCCTTTTCAATCAAGAAACACAACTTTTTATTCATTCTCCATTTCCTGTCAAAACTACTCAAAATCAGCTTCAAAACAATCCTATTACGCTCAAACGCTGCTCATACAATTCGCAATGAGATAAAAATAACCATCAAAAATTTTGGTACATTCAAAATTTGTTGTACCTTTGCACTCGCAAACAAGCAAACAAGGTGCCATAGCTCAGTTGGTAGAGCAAAGGACTGAAAATCCTTGTGTCCCCGGTTCGATTCCTGGTGGCACCACCTGCAAAACTCCGAAATGCTTCATTATCAAGCGTTTCGGAGTTTTTCTTTTTAGCCACTACACCCAATAGTCACTACAAAAGTCACTATTTAAATCCCAGTAA
>Freddie_p2__coassemble_1653_pt1 | contig 22170 bp, 16 predicted proteins | sample Freddie_p2__metabat2_high_PE_021 | metagenome-assembled genome bin Freddie_p2 | reverse complement strand
GCAAAGTAGTCAGACTTTATATTGTTGATAGCCAAATTGTTTTCGAGCGTCTTACCTTCGCCCACAGCCATGATAGCCAGTGCACCAAAGCCCTGTCCGTAGTAGTTGGTCCAGGCGCCGCCGTTCAGTTGAAGGTAGATGCCGTCGGGATGGTCCGTGTCTGTACTAAAGCCTACAGGTCTGGACTGGGTTTGCACGCTGCTGGTAGAGTTTACCGAGTAGCCGATATAGAACTCTTCGCCGTCGGCAATGTAAGGTTTATCCAATGTTATGTCCATCCACGATTTGGCAGAACCCTTGTTAAAGTCGTGTGCCTGTTCGGTGATGTTCTTTGTATCGTTAAGATTTTTACGAATCCATACCTTAGCATTGGTCAATCCCTTCACACTGAACATACTTACGCGCAGGGTATGAATTTTATGACCTTTGATAGCCTGGGCCAGTTCCTTGTTGATTTTGATGGCTGCTCCAATCTGGCAAGGTTGTCCTGTTCCCAAGCCATTGAGCTGGCTGTATTCCGGGCAGTAGGAAAGAAAGTACTCTCCATTTTTCAGAATGTATTTGGGGTTGATAGAACTTTCTGTCTGGAGTATACCTTCCTGGGGAGCGGCTTTGGTAAGGCTCTGTGCGTCGGCTGTAGCAAAAGTAGCCGAGCAGGCTAAGGCTAAGAGTAAATTCTTCATCATATTGTCTTAAGATTTAAAAGTCAGTAAATTCAGGCGGTGCATCAGACCGAAGGTAAAGGTCCGAGATGATGTAGAACTGAAGCGTATCGAAACTATTTGCACGTTTCTGCTTTCATTTTGCTTGCAGCTTCGGATAATTTAGCGGCAATAGCAATCGGTTGCAAATATAGATAAACTTCGGATAAAATCACAATAAACTTGAAAAAATATACTCAAAAATTTAATTTAGCTGTTATAGAACATGTTTTTCGATAGTTGTACTGAGCAAACAAGGAGATTTTGATTTTTGAAGACACGTAATGCCTAAAGTTGAGGCTTGTTGAATGTTGAACAATTTGTTTCAAGAAAGGCCATTAGCTCGAATTTTTGTTTATTGCCAGCTGAAGCGGTGAGGTGCGGCGCCAATTTCAAAGTGCAGGCGGGCTATGCCCAAATCCATCTCGGTATATCCCACCAGCGAGAATCCCCGGCGCGCTACCACCTGCGGCAAATCGGTGGGAGAACAGGGAGGGAGGTATTCGAAGTGGAATTTTTGCTGATTGATGGCTGTAGGAGCCAGGGCAGCAGCCTGTACGCCCGCCTCAAACCACGGCGGCGTATCGGCTGAGGCGTTGCTGAGTTGTTGTACCGTTTTGCTTTTATGTGGCACCCCGGGTGTAAGTCCGTAGCCCAAAGCAATGTAGCAGGCCACCTTTTCGCCGGGTAGCAGTTCGTAAGTGCCCGCAATGCGCCGGTAGCTCAGTCCCGCCCAGCAACTGTTCAAGCCTAACTGTTGGGCTAAAAGTACGAGTTGTTCGCCGTAGTATCCCACGTTCTCGTCTAATTGTTTATTGGCAGTGCCGGCCATAACCAAGTAGTTGCTTACCCCCGAAAACTTGCCATAGGCCAAGATGCCGGTAAAGGCTTTCGGTTCGTTGAGCACCAGTTGGATGTGCAGTCCGGTCTGTGCGTTGATTTCGGCCATGCGGCTGTGCAGTGCTGCAACAGCGTTGGCTGCCAGTGGTTGGGGGTGGTAGCGGCGCACGGAGTGGCGGGCGCGGATCGCTTCGAGCAGGGTAATCATAGCGGTATGAAAAGAAATGATGTTTTCGAATAGGTAGAAAATAGTTGATAAAGGTAGTGCAGGGCGCGTGGAGCAGACCCCTTCCGGTAGACCTCAATCAGTTTTTAATGTTGTTCAAATGTATAGAAAATCCTCGAGAATTGCTACCGGCCGCATCAAGAAATGTTTTATAGAAGCAAAATATCGCAGCAGATGAGGGACCTTCAAAATAGAATTCTGTACAACTCATTGATGGCAGGCTTACGCTTGCCGGTCTGCCCGTCAGTAGGCAAAGGCCGTAGGTAAATCCGCACGATATCGGTTAAACAGATGGGGAAGGCTGCTTATCTCAGCGTGTGGTATGCGTTATTTTTCAAAAAGGTTTTGTAACTTTGTGGCCAACCAAACTTACCTGTTATGAGCCAGAAAGAACCGTTGCACAGCTGCGTTGACTGCGGCACGCAAAACTGCAAGTTTAAAGACCGCACCTATCCCGAATTTTGTCCTACAACCCACCTCAAAGAAACCGATTTGCAATGGGCCGTTGAGCGTTACAGCGAGCCCGATAATCATGCTGTGATGGTGGCCAGTGCCGAAGTGGAGTACGAGGGTTATTGCCAATGGACCCGTGTGCAGGAAATCATGGAATTTGCCCGTAAAATAGGTGCCCGTAAAATTGGTATAGCCAATTGCATCGGCCTGATTAACGAGGCCCGCATCTTTGCGCAGATTTTACGGCAGAATGGCTTCGAACCCTATGCCGTTATCTGCAAGGTAGGCGGACTGCCTAAAACATCGGTAGGCATACCTGCTGCCTGCGAGGGGATAGGAGCTGCTATGTGCAATCCCATTTTGCAGGCACGCCTGCTCAACGAGGCAAAGACCGACTTGAATGTCGTGATTGGACTCTGCGTGGGACACGACAGTCTGTTTTATCGTTACTCCGAAGCCTATGTTACAACCCTGGTAACCAAAGACCGTGTAACGGGACATAATCCGGCAGCCGCCCTTTATACGGCCCGTTCCTATTATAAAAAGAAATTTCATCTCGACAAGTAAGTCCTGTCGGGGCTGCTCCACGCCGGTGTGTGAGTCCGGGTTTTGCCGTTTCACTCACACACCGCGTGCAACAGGTTCGGGCAGTTCGATGCTGGTTTTTGACCAACAACCAGCAGTGCTTCGGCAGGCCGGTCGGTAGTCAGGTAGTCCACTTGCAGCGCTGCCAGCCTCCGCATTTTACGCTTGCGGTTAACGGTCCAGGCATTCACCTTCATGCCCAGTTGGTGTGCCTGCGCGATCCATTCGGGATGGGCGAGCAGGCGTCGGGCCGGATAGTCAATACCCGCCATGCCCCGGAGTCGGGCATCGGTGGGCGGCAAGTCGCCCTCCAGGTAAAATACCCTTGCGTTCGCATCGTGGCGCAGCAGTTCGTTGCAGGCGTGCAGACTGAACGAAAGGTAGTCAACCCGTTCTGTCAGTCCGGCAGCATTTACAGCTTCGGTCACAGCCTTGACGCAGCGCGACTCGTTGTGTGGCAGCCGGTGAGGTTTGACCTCGATAACCAGTTGCAGGTTGTGCAGTTCAGCCGCAGCCTGCAGGTATTGCGTGAGTGTGGGCAAGGTTTCGCCATTTTGCAGCCGGCAGTGCTGCAAGTCCCTATAGTCGGTCTGTTCAATGCGCCGGCCGTCGATGCTTGCATCGTGATGAATAACCACCACCCCGTCGCGTGTGATGTGTACATCGCATTCGCTGCCCCACACCCCGGCACGGTGCGCCTGTTGCAAGGCCGCAATAGAGTTTGGAGCCGACCCTTCAGTCTGCCAGTAGCCCCGGTGAGCCACAATGCGGGGTTGTGCCACCATCCTGAAGGTGCAAATGCCCACAAGCAGCACTGCCAGTGTGGCTGAAAAGCAAAAGTGTTTCAGAGTGTTCATTAGAAAGTATAGCTATTGTTGAACAATTAAAAATTCAGATTTATGCCAGCACCCCAGATAGCCTATTCTACGCGTGAGGAGCGCCTTGAGTTTGTGCTCGAACGTTTTCATTGTCAAGCCCCGGCCTGCGGCTATTGCGGCAGCTGTAACGTGCCCGGAGGGGGCAGTGCCGTACAGGTGTTCGAAGATTATATCGAAGGCCGCTGTGAGTTTGTTGCGATAGCCTCGCGCCTTTGGCGGGAGCAAGGTTAAATATTGGTGGGGTATGCCCTTGTTGGGTAACAGTGTACAGCAACAAGGAGTTTTTGCCTGCCCAATCTTTCATCCGTTTACAAAGTTACTTTTTTCGTGCAATCAGGGCGTCAGTTAGTATATGAAGTTTGTTATAAGTTACAAATGTCTACCTGCAGGCAGTGCGCAATGATTGAAAGAATCTGTTTCCAGGCTACAAAGATTATTTGAAAGGAATCGTTACCAGAGCCAGACGTTTGGCTCCCCCCCCCCCTGATAATACCCATTCATGAAGAATTCCATTGGAATCCAGACTTCTCCCACAGCAAGGAGAAGGGTGGATTCCCAGACCATGGCAGCAGCCGATTAGCTGCACATCTCCGCGAAATAGCGAGCAATTTTGCAATAAAATTTCAGGCACCAAATTTGGCCTTTGCCTTAGAGATGGGCGAATAGAAAGACTCCTGTAAGCAGCAGGCGAGCAGTTTACAGGAAATAGGCAGTTGTAACATGGTTTGAAGGAATTGTTGAAGAGCTGCGGGAGATGTTTTGCAGTGTACGATGCAGCGTACATAGGGCGTACACGCATTTTTAATAGCTTCGAAAAATATAATCCATAAAGCCTTGTCTATGTTTTGTTCGTCTATAAAAAAGCCATATATTTGCAACGCATTTTAAGGTAAACTCCCTGCCGTTGCCCGCAGACAAACACGCACACATATACGACAGACATTAGGTAGTGGAGGGCCTCTATACACACAAAATTTTTCGATTATGTTTAAACAGCTCAGAACAGTAAGTGCGTTCTTGCTACTGCTTGGTACTTTGCCAGGAGTGGCTCAAGCGTCAGCCTTTACCAATGAGGCTAACGTGCAAATTACCCAACAAAGCGAAAAATGTACAGGTACCATTACCGACGAACACGGCGAACCGATGATTGGTGCAAGTGTTTTTGTGAAAGGTACCAAGCAAATCACGTCGACCGACATGAATGGTCAGTTCACGCTTTCGGATGTAAAGCGCGGTGCTCAGATTCATGTGTCGTGCGTGGGTTACAAAGCTGTCGATGTGGTATGGGAAGGTACAGCATTGAAAGTCGTTTTGCAGGAAGATGATAAAAACAAACTCAACGAAGTTGTTGTAACAGCACTCGGTATCAAGCGCCAGGCCCGTTCGCTCGGTTACTCAACAACCAAGGTAGACGGCGAAGACTTTGCCATGGTGCGCGACCCGAACCTGGGTAATGCCCTTTCGGGTAAGGTGGCCGGTGTGAGCGTTTCGGGTAATGCTACGGGTGGCGGTTCGTCGCGTGTCATTATTCGTGGTAACGCTTCGCTTACGGGTAACAACATGCCGCTTTATGTTGTTGACGGTGTTCCTTTTGACAACTCCAACCAAGGTTCGGCTGGTACCTATGGCGGTATGGATATGGGCGATGGCTTGAACAACATTAACCCCGACGATATTGAAAGCATCCAGGTGCTCAAGGGTGCTGCCGCATCGGCCCTTTATGGTTATCGAGGCGGTAATGGTGCCATTCTGATTACAACAAAGAGCGGTAAAAAGGGCCGCCCCGTGAGCGTAGAGTTTAACAACAACTTGACTTTCAATCTGATTTACGACCAGCGCGACTTCCAAAAGGTGTTCGGTATCGGTACAAACGGTAAGCGCCCTATGACGGCAGATGCTGCCAAGGATGCCGAAACTTCGAGCTGGGGTGAAGCACTCGACGGCGGAAAAGCTGTCAACTTCCTTGGTCAGGAGTACAAATATTCGTACATCGACAATTGGGACAACTTCTATCGTCTGGGTATTACCGACCAGACCTCGGTTTCTATTAGCGGTGCAAGCGAAAATGTCACTTACCGCGTAGGTCTTTCTAACTCGTTCGAGAAAGGTATCCTGCCCAACTCCTCAAACAAACAGCAGGGTATCAACCTCAATACTACATACGACATTCTCAAGAATCTGCATTTTACGGTCAATGCCAACTATGTGTTCGAAAAGTTCAACGGACGTTCAAACCTTTCGGATGGTAACGGCAACACCAATGCCTCGTTGCTTTATCACGGAAACTCGTTCGATGTACGCTGGATGAAAAACGGCGGTGCTGGCTGTCAGTGGGGTACCAATCCTGACGGAAGCGAAATGATTGGCGGTAACAACATTTACATGAACAACCCCTACTGGTTGCAGTACCGCAAAACCAATACCACACACCGTAACCGTTTGACCGGTGCCATGACCCTGAAGTGGGAAATTACCGACTGGCTCTATGCACAGGGTGCTGTACAACGCGATGGTTTTACGCTGGAATACAAGCAGGTGCAGCCTAAGGGCGCTGCCGCCGACCCCGCCGGATGGCTCACCGAATATGAAAAGAACTACTACGAGTTGAACACCAACTTCCTGCTCGGATTTAACAAAACATTTGGCGACTGGAGCATCGATGCTACTTTTGGCGGTAATGCCCTGCGCAATGTAACAAAAATCTACTACGTATCGAACGGTGGCCGCCCCTTCGTGGTTGAAGGCTTGCATTCGACCAACAACCTGGGCGACAAGCGTCCTGAAAAGAGTTATATCGAATATCGAGTAAACTCCTTCTATGCTACAGCCGACTTTGGCTGGCGCAACCAGGTGTTCCTTAACCTTACAGGACGTAACGACTGGTTCTCTACCCTTTCGCCCGACAACAATAGCTACTTCTATCCCTCGGCAACCCTTTCGTGGGTATTCTCTGATAGCTTCAAGGTGCCCGAATGGTTCACCTTCGGTAAGTTGCGCGCTTCGTATGCTGCAGCATCTAACGGTACGTCGGCCTATCAGAATATCCTGCTCTATAAACTGGCTAACTACACGGTAAACGGCCAGAACATTATTCAGCAGAACAACAACAACCGTTATCCCAATGCCAACCTTAAGCCTGTGCGCATTTCTGAGTACGAAGCAGGTTTGAACCTTGCCTTCTTCAACAACCGCCTGAGCTTTGATATGGCTTACTATGTAAAGAATACGAAGGACGATATTGCTGTGGTTTCAACCTCGGGCGCTTCGGGTTATGGCTCAAAGGTGCTCAACGTGGGCGAAATCCGCAACCAGGGCTTCGAGTTTATGCTCGACGCTACTCCCGTCCGCACCCAGAACTTCTCGTGGAACAGTACCTTCAACTTTGCCTACAACGACAGTGAAGTGCGCTACCTTGGCGAAGGTGTTAAGGAACTTATGATTGACGGTGCCATGTCGCGTTCGGGCAACGTGTCGGTACAAAATATTGTAGGCCAGTCGTACGGTCAGCTCGTAGGTTACCGCTACAAGCGCGACGACCAGGGCAATATTGTATTTGCCAACGGTGCCGCCCAAAACAGCGGTAAACTCGAGAGCCTGGGCAACGGTGTGTACAAGTTTACCGGTGGTTGGCGCAACACCTTGAGATACAAGAACTTTACGCTCGGCTTCCTGATTGACTTCAAGGCCGGTGCCAAGCTCTTCTCGGGAACAAACTACTCACTCTACAGCAACGGTTTGCACAAAAACACCCTGAATGGCCGTACTCCTCAGAATCCTGATGCTATGATTGTAGGCCAGGGTGTGATGTGGGATGAGGCTGCCGGCAAATATGTACCCAACACCGTGGGATTGCCCGCCTCGACCTACTATGGCAAGATTTGCGAAAACAACATTGCTGAGGAGTTTATCTACAACGCCAGCTTTATCAAACTGCGTGAACTCTCGCTCACTTACGACCTGCCCAAGAGTCTGCTCGAACGTCAGAAGGCTGTCAAGGGCGTAAGCATTTCGCTCATCGGACGTAACCTGTGGACCATCCTTAAACATACCGATAACATCGACCCCGAAGCAGCCTATAACAACTCAAACGGTCAGGGCTTGGAGCTGAACGGTTACCCCGCTACGCGCAACATCGGTTTCAACGTGAACATCAAATTCTAAACTACCCTCAAACTGTCAATATTCGTATGAAAAGCTATATTAAACTCCTCTGCGCAACCCTCTCGCTTTCGGCAGTGGTAAGTTGCAGTGACTTTGGCGATACTAACATCGACCCCGAACACCTCAATGAGGGTAACGTGCCCTATGCCATGTTGTTCAGTAATGCGCAACATCAGTCATTGGGCTCTGACTGGGACGTATGGCGTTCCGGCTGTATCTATGCCGCTCAGTGGAACCAACATTTGGCCGGTGGCGGCTGGTGGTGGAGCTATGGTGCCAACAGCTACAGCGATGCCTATGCTTCGGCCTTGTGGGATGCCATCTACTCGGGCGACCGCGGTGCCGTGCGCGATGTGACCACCGTAATAGACCAGTGGAAAGATAAAGAAGGCTTTGAGCTTGACTATAACATTGCCCGCGTAATGCGCGTGTATACCATGCACCGCCTGACCGACCTTTACGGCGACATTCCTTACTCCGAGGCCGGACGCCCCGACAAGTACTCCTACCCCAAGTACGATGACCAAAAGGATATCTACATGGATATGCTTAAGGAACTCGACGAGGCACAGGCTGTACTGGCCAAAGGTGGCATGGCTAAAATGGCCAAGCAAGACCTCTACTACCAGGCTGACGCTTCGAAATGGCACAAATTTGCCAACGCTCTGATGCTCCGTCTGGCCATGCGTCTGACCAAAGTAGACCCCGAAACAGCCAAAACCTATGCACAGAAAGCTGTAAATAACGGACTCATCACCGAGGTGGCCGACAACTGCCTGCTGGCCCATCCCGATGGTAATGTGAACGACGACTCAGCCGAACCCTATGCAAAAGTGTTCTCGCATGCCGACCCGGGCGTGGCCTTTGTACACATGAACTTCCTGAACCTGCTCAAGAAGACCAACGACCCGCGTATCCCCATGATTGCCTGCGTTATCAAGGATAACCCTAATGTGTCAATCACCAACGCAAACTACAGCTACGGCGATTCCGATCCGGCCATCCAGAAGGGCTTGCCTACCTGCTACTCGTTTACTACAACAAGCGACTGGTTTGTTGGTAACAAATATCCTGAACTGGCTGACAAAGACGGACTTTACGATGCTTCATCGCCCAACTACTACAAAAAACAGTACTCGCAGCCTAACAAATACACCTACGGCGATCCTAAGGCACCTACCTTTATCGTAACGGCGGCACAAACCAACCTGCTCCTTGCCGAGGCTGCCTACCGTGGCTGGATTGGCGGAGATGCCAAAACTTATTACGAAAACGGCTTGCGTGCGGCTATGAAGCAGTTTGCTGCTTTCCCCAACGCCACCAAACTCTATGAGAAGTACATGACCGACGAGGCCATCGAGGCTTACATTGCAGCAAACCCCTTCGATCAGAGCAAGGCACTTGAGCAAATTAACACCCAGTACTGGATTACCTGCTTCTGCGATGAGTACGAAACCTTCTCGAACTGGCGCCGCTCGGGCTATCCCGAACTCAAGTATCAGGGCGACCCCTCGCACCCTGTATCGGGCGTTACCCTTCTCGAAACGGCACGTCGCTTTACTTATCCCGTAACGGAGTCGACCATCAACAAGGACCACTACAACGAGGCCATCAGCAAACTCAAGAAGGGCGACACCTTTGCTTCGCGCGTATGGTGGGATGCTGAGTAAGTCACCCCGATACTTAATGCCCCGCACGCTGTAGTGCATGTTTATCCAATCCGGCCCGGACTGTTTGCCTTGCAAGCGGTCCGGGCCGGTTGCGTCAGGCAAGGCCGGCTGCACTCCCCCAAGTCCAGTCGGAGAATAGGGATACCTAAACTTCTCAGTATTCTACCAAAAGAACGGAAGAATGAGCGAGAATATATAAAATAGCAGCAAAATAAATATTTTCATGCTAAATGTTTTGTTTTACAAGAAAAAATACTAATATTGCAAGTAATAAACGATGCACAGAAGCGCGGAAGCGACTTTTCTCAACTCCCGTGCATCCAAATACTCACCATAAATGAAATACGCAATGAAAATCTGTCCGCAATGTGGTACCCAGCATCCCGATACCGATACTTCGTGCAGTAAATGTGGTACTCCCCTGCCTGCCATGCAGCCGAACCAACCTGCTTATGGTCAGCCGTCCACACCTCCACCCCCTCCAGGTTATTCTACTACCCCTCCTCCAAACCCCGGCTTCAATCCTCAACAACCCATGGGCATGCCTCCGCAGCCGGTAAAAGGTGTTGATTTTAGCGAGGCCATCCGGCGATGCCTGAAGGAAAAATACGCCTGCTTTGAAGGCCGTGCCTCCCGCAGCGAGTATTGGTACTTCTATCTGTTCCAAATCCTCGTAGCTTTAGGCCTATTAACGGTGATGGGTATCTGTTATGGGCTGCTTGGCGATGCCGGTATGATATTAGGCGTTATTGTTCTATTAGTGGGCGGCTTAGCCTTGTTTGTCCCGAGCTTGGCAGCGTCCGTGCGCCGTTTGCACGACAGTGGCAAGAGTGGCTGGTGGTATCTGATTACCCTTATACCCTATCTAGGCGGACTTATCTTCTTTGTCCTGATGCTCCTACCCAGCGATTTGTACCCCAACAAATTCGGTCCTGTTCCTTGAGAGGCAGCATACCAACACAATATTGGTGAGGTTTCCTTCAAAGTGGTGCAATCAAATTGAGCCTTTTTCAATAAGGTACAAACCTTCAGTTGCGTAAAACCGGAAGAGCATTCACCAAGAATGTGCTTATTCCTCTTGCACCCCTCCCTTTGCTTGAACATTTCTTTTGATATTATTTTTTTAGATTATCCCGCTTTTCGATATCCGATGAATCGAGAGGCGGGATTTTTGGGTAGATTAGTGTGTAGAGAGTAGGGCAGAGCAAATCAAAGATATAGTGTAGCGTTGTGGGCCAGCTGGGGAGCCGAAAAGAGGACGAATCATCTTTCAGAGCTTTGACAAAAGACTGAAAATCCGTATCTCTTAATAAGAGATATGGTTGCAGCCAAAATCGTACTAAAATGCAGGAAAAAAGTGTGTTTTAATCGGTATTTGCATGCATTTCATAAGCAAAATTAAAAATGATCCGACCGATTTTACCTAAAAAACTGTTATATGTGACTGATTTTCTGTACATTTGCAAAAATCCATATCTCTTATTAAGAGATGTGTATCTATAATGTTAAGAAAATAGTTACAGAAAAGCATTTATGAATAGTTGTTATTTACTCAAATCTTTAGGGGTAGGCTTACTCTTTTTGGGTGTCATCGGATTGAGTAGTTGTAGAGGATCAAGTTCAGTTAAGTTAACAGCTGAAAGTGAATCAAAATCTGCTGTAAATAACCATAAACCCGTGTTACGTGTGTTTCTCGAAAATTCAGGAAGCATGGATGGGTACATGTGCGAAGGTAGCCAGTTGAAGGATGTGATATTTGACTATGTGGGCTCGCTGAAAGCACTCTCTTCGCGTACGGCTCTGTATTACATCAACAGTGATACGATTCCTTTTAAAGGTTCGTTTGAGTCATTCATTGAGACTATGTCGCCCGAACATTTTAAAAAGGCCAGTGGCAATCGTGGCAGTTCGGATATACGTAAAATGCTTGAGCGCGTTGTCAGTTGTGCGAACGATTCTACCGTTTGCCTCTTTGTGTCAGACTGCATTCTGGACCTTCCGGTTGGCGATACGCAGAAATTTCTGAATAACTGTCGCATCTCCATTAAAAACACCATGACCAATGGCCGCAAACGCTTGCCCAACTTGGGCGTGGAGGTTTTGAAAATGTCTTCAGACTTTACGGGCAAGTATTTTTATCCCAATAACAGTTACGAGGAACTCGAAAACGTAAAGCGTCCGTATTACATATGGGTAATTGGCGATTGCCGTTTACTGGCCCAATATAATAAAGGCGTATCCTTGGACGAACTGAAGAAGTATGGCTTCGAGCAAATCGTATCGTTTACGCCCCAGGTAAAAGCAGACTTTGATGTAACTAACCGCAGTACAACAACCAATGTGGTAAATCCTGAAAATGGCAATTACAGGGGCATCTTGCGTGCCGATTTCAGCGGAACCTTGCAGCCGGAGAGCGAGGTGTTGAATCCGGCCAATTATACTTTCAGCAATCCGGCTATTCGGGTTGAGGGTATCCGTCCGGTGAAGGTGGCGGGTGGCAGTAAATATACTCACATGGTGGAATTTGCCGTGCCAGTGACGGCTAACGTGCTGCAATGCAAACTGATGTTCAAGGCTCCGGCAATTCCCCGCTGGGTAGAGGAGAGCCACGATGAGGCCGGAATTGACATTCAGAAAAATATGAATAAAACCAGCGGCATCAAGCACCAGATTGAGGGCGTGGCCGATGCTTACCGTAAGGAAACTGCTTCCACTGAATTTATTATCAACATAAATCGTAATTAAAAAATATGGGACAATTTTTTGGTAGCATTTATTGCTTGTTCGAAGACCTAATTGGCTTAGATTTGGCCAACTACCTTTGGGGAATATCTTCTCCGGAGTCTCAAACGAACGCTTTTATTGGAATCGGACTGACTATGTTTGCCATCAGCCTGTTCTTTGTGGTATTGTATTACTATATCATCAACCATCCTCGCCTCTGTACCTGGTGGGCCTGGGGCATCTTCGGTGGCATTAATGCTTTAGTCAACTTTTTCGTAGGCTGGCAGTGGGTGCTGAGCGATTATTATGATGGAAAAATGGTAACGATTGATCCGGCAAACAACCTGAAAACGCCCCTCAATATTGGCGAATCCGAAATCCTTTGCTTTGGCGTGAGCAACATGCTCTTGTCACTGTTGGCCTTCGTCCTGTTTTCTTTAGCTATCAAGTGGTGGAGCCGTAACTGCTCACATTCACCCTTCTAATAAATTCCCCAAAGTCTATGTCTAAACTATTTATATTTGCCATTGGTGGTACCGGTTCGCGCGTGTTGCGCTCATTAACCATGCTGTTGGCAGCAGGAGTGAAAGTTGAGTTCGACGAGGTAGTTCCCATTATTATCGACCCCGACGGCAGCAATGCCGACTTGACCCGCACAGTAGCCCTGCTCAACAAGTACAACGAGGTGCGCAAGCACCTGCAGTTTACCGCCGACTCTGAGAGCCGTTTCTTCCGTACCGAAATCAGTCGTGTACTGCCTAACTACACCCTGCATATCGACGATACCGACGACAAGACCTTCCAGCAGTTCATTGGTTATTCGTCGATGTCGGCTGCCAACAAAGCCTTTACCAAGATGCTCTTTTCAGACAAGAATCTGGCTTCTTCGATGGAGGTAGGCTTTAAGGGTAATCCGAACATCGGCAGTGTGGTGCTCAACCAGATTGCGCATTCGCAGGACTTTGAAAGTTTTGCCAATGCTTTTAATGATGGCGACAAAATATTTATCATCAGCTCCATTTTTGGAGGAACGGGTGCCAGCGGTTTTCCGCTTCTTATCAAAACCTTGCGTGAAGGCAGTCATTTCCCCAACTTCGACCTCATTAACCGGGCCAGAATCGGGGCGGTTACCGTATTGCCCTACTTCAAGTTGAAGCGCAGCGAAGAGAGCGAAATAGACTCGTCCACCTTCATCTCTAAAACCAAGTCAGCGCTGGCTTATTACGAGCACAACATTGCCAAGAATGGTTTGGTCGATGCCTTGTATTACTTAGGTGATAACGGCGAAACTACATATGATAACAATGAGGGCGGATCGGCGCAGCAAAATGCGGCTCACCTTATAGAGTTCCTTTCGGCTACAGCCATGGTTCACTTTGGTGATTTCGATTGCGACAGTCCGCAGAACCTGGAATTAGGAATCAAGGAAGGCACCGATGGAGTGACCTTCAGCACCTTCTATCAGGGCATGCACACCATGCTCTATGCTCCGCTTGTGCAGTTCACGCTTATGAGCAATGCCCTGAGCCATCAATACGACTTTTTCAGTTCGTCAAAGTTCAATTCCAATAAAGGTAATTTTACAGACCTTTATACCGGCAACTTCTTCCGTTCGCTGCGCGATTTCATCCGCTGCTATCACGAATGGCTCGGCGAGTTGAAGTCGAATAAACGTTCCCTCGACCTCTTCGACCTCCAGTGTGGCAACAATGCTTTCGATTTGGTTACTGGCGTTAAGCCCAAGCGCGTGTTCAGTTTGAAGTCAGGCTATGATTTGATGAGCGATCGGCTCGGTGCATCACTCAGTAGCTGCAAGAGCACCGGTAAGGAAAGCAAATTTCTCGAAATGTTTTACCTGGGAACGCAGAAACTGGTCAAAGAAAAACTAACCAACTAATAGCTGTTATGTCTAAAATATTCCGACTCTATAAAGAGGGTAAAAGCACTTACGAAGACTGGAATGCTGATCCCTCCTTCCCTTATAATACTGCCAACCGCGACACCATTGAAGACCCCGATGGTGCTTCAGCTAAAAACGAAATAACCTCCATCCCTTCGCCTTTTGCCCGTATCGACTTGATTAAAACGGCCTTCAAGGAGGTGTGCAAGCCCGACCGCAAGACAAAGAAAATCAATCTTGACGGAAAGAGCATTTTCCACAAAATGGTTTCTGACACGCTCGATGTGGCCGAAATCTTCTTCAATATCGACCGTTATCAGGAACAAATCGAACTAATTAAGTGGGATGCTGCACAAATGATTGATGAGCTGGAACTGTCGAATGTTCCCGGACACCGTTACATGGCTGACACGTTGCGCAAGTATCTCAAGTCCGACGCGAAAACCTACAACTTCAGTCCCAATACCACCATGTACCTGCTGAACTACAAAACAGGTCCCAAGGAACTGAACATTATCGGTGCCACATCGCCTGCTACACTCTTTTTTAGCAATGCCAACGACTTGACCTACATCCAGGATATTTATTTTGGTGACGATCAGCCCTTTGATTCCGACTACCAGCCGCTCTATAAGCGCGACTTTGAATTTGTAAAATACCTGTTTGCTCTGCGTAGCAGTATTCCCGCCTTTGCGGAGTTGTTTCCAGAGTTGGATGCTTACCTGGAAAAAACCTTCGAGGCAATGGCTGACATGGCGCAAAAGAAGGAACTCCGGGATGTGAATGCCAATACCTTGAGCAATTATGCACCCTTAACCTTGTCAGCGGGTGCTGCCGACAATGTCGAAGTGTTGGGCTACCAGCTCTACAAAAAGTCGTGCACAGCTGCCAAGGTTGAGAGCGAGTTTACCATCCGTACAGCGAACGAGCAGACGATATTGCCCCTGGTGCTGCCGGTAGAGCCGGGCAACCGTTACTGCCAGCTGCGTTACACCACTGCCAAGTGGGGCACTACCAATGCTGCCCCATACTTTGATGTGCAGGAAAATCTGGCCGAGCGCCGTTTGCCCTTCGATGGCAATCCTGTGCCTTATCTGACCATTGGCGACTTCCTCGAAAACGAAGTAGTCAAGGTGCCGCATCGCCTGAATACCCACAAGTATTTCGATGGCCATTTCAAGAAACCGACCGACGAAATGGCCTACCTCCTGCCTCTCAAAACCACGTTCTTTGACTATTTCAGTACCGAGGAACTCATGGGTAACATGCCCGACGGCAAACCCATGATCGAACTCGAAGGACTGGCCAACAACCTGGGCCTCAAGGTGACGCTGCGCATCCCCATTCAGGGAAACCGCGCTGTGAACTATGTGGAGTACCAGCGCCTGTACTATGTAGAGCGTGCGCCCGAGCCCGAGCGCAACGAAGGGGCCATCGTGACCATGAACTTCAGTGGTTTCATCATGCCGCAAGTCCGCTTCAACAACCCACAGGATGCCATCTACAATGTGGCGTGCCTGCAGGCCTCGGAGGATCAAAACGAATTTGCAGCCTACCAGTGCATGCCCAAGCCTGTCAAGGTGCAGCCTGATCAGACCTACCGGCGCGACGACCGTAAAGGATTTACCATAGCCGACAATTATTTGTATAAAGGTTCGCACATCGACTTTATCCAGGTGCGCAACCGCCATGGTTATAGCGGTATCCTGGTACCCAAGTTCCAGGATTTGAACAATGCCAATGTGCAGTTTGAATTTGCCATCGATTTGGGAACTTCGAACACCCACATCGAATACCGCAAGAATGGCGAGATGGCCCGTGTCTTTACTATCGAGAAGGGCGATAGCCAGCCTTGCTTGATGTTTATTCCCCCAGTCAACGAAATTGGGGAGCTGACAGCCTTGCAGGAGGAAATGGATATTATCGAAAAGGACAACCTGCCCCTGGAGGTGGGAGTTTCCGATTATGCCTTCCCCACCCGTACGGTACTTTCGGTAGCTAAAAAATCGACTTGGAATGAGGTTATCAATCCGTTTATGCAAACCAACCTGCTGATGACCTACGACAAGCGGGTGAGCCGACAGTCCTACAACGACATTTTCTACAATGTGAAGTGGGAAAAAGAGAACGGAAAGAGCATTCTGGAGGCCTATATCCGCAACCTCATGCTCATGCTCCGCAACAAGGTGTTGCTCAATATGGGCGACCTGCAGCAAACCAAGATTACCTGGTTCTACCCCATGAGTATGTCGGCACGCCGACGCAACATGATGAAGGGTATCTGGGATAATGCCTTCAAAGAATATTTTGGTGCCGGGGCTACCCTGTGCATGACCGAGTCGGAAGCACCTATCCAGTACTATTTCAAAAAATTCAGTACGGCTACCGACCTGGTGAATGTGGATATTGGTGGCGGAACAACCGACATAGCTTTTGCTAAGAACAATCATATCCACACTGTTACGTCTTTCCACTTTGCGGCCAACGTATTGTTCGAGAATGCCTTTAGCGAACTCGATGCTACCAACGGTATTGTAGACTTTTACAAGCCTGCAATCAAAAAGTTGCTCAAGGACAACCGGATGCGCGAACTCGTACGCGTTTTCGATTCAACCAGCAATCAGGAGCACCCGTCGAACATGGCTTCTTTCCTGTTTAGTTTAAAGGACAACAGTCTGTTGCGCAAATCGAAACTCAATGTCCAGGCGGTCGACTTTAACCACATTTTGAGCGAGGACGAACATTTTAAGGTGGTGTTCCTCCTGTTCTATACGGCCATCATCTACCACATTGCACAGGCCGTTAAGTGTATGGGCTTAGAGGTGCCGCGCCACATAGCCTTCAGCGGAAACGGCTCGAAGGTGATTCGTGTGCTCACTCCCGAACCGCGCGATCTGGCCCTCTTTACCAAGGTCATTTTCGAAAAGGTGTTGGGCAAGCCCTATGGCAAGGAACTGGATTTGATTGGACTGGAAGAAAGTTTCAACCCCAAGGAAACAACCTGTAAGGGTGGCCTCAATGGTACACCGGCTGCTTTGGGTTCCATCAACAGCATCGTGCTCAAAAGCGATGGCTCAGGCCTGATTAAAGCTGAAGATACGTACAACCAGATAGACAACTCCTACCGTAAGCGTTCGGTCGAAGCTGTCAGACGTTTCTTCGACTTCGTATTCAATGATCTGTGCAAGCAGTTCAAGGTGAAGGACTATTTCGGTATCGAAAACGAGGCCTTGAAAATTGCCCGAAACGTGTGCTATAAAGATTTGGATACCTTTATGGAAAAGGGTATTGATCAACGAATAGCAGATACCGAAGTGGAAAATACCATCGAGGAAACCTTCTTCTTCTATCCGCTGAAGGGTACGCTTCAGGCACTCTCGGCCGAAATCTATCAACAAAACCATACTAATTTAGACAACGAGTAATGAAACAGATATTCAGACTGATAACCTGTATGGCCGTATGCTTCTTGATGTGCGGCCTGAGTAGTTGTGATAATCAGAAAAGTGCGCAGGGTTCTAACGAAAATACAGAAACGACGCAAACCGTTGAAAGTCTTAGCAAAAGAATCGAGGAAATTAAAGCAGATGTGTCCAAACTTCAGGAGGAAAGCGGAAGCGCTCACACCATAGCCTGGATTATTGCGGTGGCCCTTGTACTGGTTTGGGTAGGTACATTATTCTTAGTTTTTAAGCGTGTTTCCGGATTGGACAAAACCGATGGTAAGTTGCGGCTTAAGGTAGATGAACTTGACAAAAAACTGGTCTCCTTGGAAGACAAAGTTCAGCAGACAAAATCCAAAGCTGTTAGTAAAACAGGAACAGTACTTTCTGCAGAATCGGCCATACCGAACCTTCAAGAGTCCTTTGAGAGTCTTAGCAGGCGCTTGCAACAGTTGGAACAAAAGTTAGAAACTGCAGTAAAGCAACTTCAGGTTCAGTCGGTTGCTCCTCCTGTGTCTCAGGTTCAGCAGGCTGCTCCGGTTGTTTCAAAGTTTAATCGTCATGGTTATTTCAAAATACCGATTAAGGGTGCCGAGGGTGCTTATTTCGATCAGGTAGCCGAGGAAAAGTCGGGTGCTTACTTTGATGTGGAATACACTGATAATAGTGCAACCTTTAAACCCATTGCTCCCTATACGCAATTGAACCAACTTGATAATATCCTTGATCATGCAGTTGAGTTGCAGGGCGATCAGGATAACTCGCAAAATTATGACTGCCTGATTCCCGGACGGGCGCATTTGCAAGGCGGGCGCTGGGTAATTGATGCCAAAGCCAAGCTTAAACTTTATTGATGTTTTTGAATACTCATACATACAGATAAAATGCAGTACATCCTTAATTACATATTTACAGAGCCGATTGGATTCATCGTCTTGCTCATCATCATTTTCTTCCAGATACGCTCCTTTATACGAAACGAGGCGCGCATGAGGACCTTCAGAAACATTTTTTCGAAGGAAAGTGAATGGAATGTGAGCAAGCATTGGGAGACGAATTTGGTGAATGGTATTTCGGCCGAAGGTAATGAGGTCTTTAACCGCATTGTCGACTCCATCAACCAGTACCTCAAGAACAACTCGGGTTCGGTCATCGACTTCGGTCTGCTCAGAGACTCTGTCGACCGCCACTGCGACATGGTCGAAAACGAAATTGCTACTCAAACTCCCGTACCCTTGTACCTGGGTTTGGTTGGTACCATGTCGGGCGTGATTATAGGCCTCTTCAACATGCTTCGCAGTGGAGCCATCTTTACACTGATGAGTAGCGGTACGCAGGATATTATGATGGCATCGAACGATGCGGCAGGTGGTATCAACTCGCTGCTTGGCGGTATCGGCTTTGCCATGTTTGCCTCAGTGCTCGGTATTATACTCACCACCTGGAGTTCATCGAACTTCAAAACCTGCAAGGTCGAAGAGGAACAAGGCAAGAACACCTTCCTGGCCTGGATGCAGTCGACGCTCCTGCCCGAACTGCCCACCGATACGTCCGATGCGCTGAATGACTTGGTTGTTAACTTGAATCGTTTTAATAGTACTTTTGCCGGAAATACTCAAAATTTGGGCAAAGTGCTGAGTCAGGTGAACGAGGTGTACAAGAGCCAGCAAAAAATCTTTGAGTTTGTACACGATATGGACATGATGCAGTCGGCCAAGGCTAATGTGGTGGTTTTGAGGCAGTTGGAAAAAACAACCGGACATTTGCAGGAGTTCAATCAATACCTCATGGACATCAAGGGCTATACCGATGCCATTCACCGCTTTGAGCAGCAGTTTAATGAAGAGGCCGACCGTGTACATGTGCTGGAAGAAATTCGTGACTTTTTCAGACAGCACAATGCGGTGATTGCTAAAACTACTGCCGATGCCGACAATGCATTGCAGGGAGCCCTTCAGAGTGTAAAGGACAACACCACGGCTAACGTGAACGAACTTCACAAGCAGTTTGTGGCCCAAAGCGAAACCTTCAAGCAGTTGCTCAAGGATGAACGCGACACCTTCCATAAGTTTGCTACCGAACTCCAGACAAAGTTCCAGGGGCAGCTCTCGCAAATGCCCCAGCTGGCCAAGCAGCTCGAAAAGGTGGCTGCCATCCCCGAAAACCTCAACAAGGTTGCAGAGCGTATGGAGCAGGCCAATGCTAAACTGGTAAAGGACATAGCTGCAGCCATGACCAAGCAGGCCGCAGCTTCGGCAGGTACGGTTCGGCTGCAGGCCGCGAGCGAAGGTGAAAGCAAGGCGGCATCGTCGCCCGTGTGGATGAAGTTTACGGCATGGGTTGCAGTGATGCTGATAGCCATTGTCGGTACCTTCAGTATGTGGTCGAACTACCAGATGCAGCAGCGCATGGAGGTACTCACCCAGCAAAACGAGGATTTTATGAATGCAGCCGTCTTGGCAGCTGAAACAGCTAAGGGTGAGAGTACGGCCAAAGTGCAGCCCGACACCGTAGCAGCTCCTATACAGGAAGCGCAGCCAGCTCAGCAGTCAGCCCCTGCGCCTAAAAACAAAAAGAAAAAATCATGAGTCAAAACCATAAAAAGGAATCCTTCTTTTGGACCAGCTACTCGGACCTCATGACAAGTCTTTTCTTTGTCATGCTCATACTCTTTGTGCTGGTAATCGTGTTGCTGAACAAGCGAATGGAGGCCACCGAAGCGCAATTGCGTGAAATCAAAAAGGTGGAGGCTTCAACCCGCGACTTGAGTAAGGACTACTTTATTTACCGGCCGGAATACAAAAAGTTCGTGCTCAATATTCAGGTGCGCTACCCGGCAGGAAAGTCGGATTTGCACGAAATAGAGTCGGAAGATAAAGAAGCACAACTGAGTAGATTGGCTGCGGCAGGACGCGAAATCCACTCTTTCCTTGAAAGGCATAAAGACACACAGTATTTGCTCATTATCGAAGGGCAAGCATCGAAAGACAGTTACTGGTATAACTACGAGCTGAGCTACTTGCGTGCACTCGCCCTGATGCGTTTCTGGATTGTAGACTCGCAAATTCAATTCGGCCAAAATTGCGAAATCATCATTTCGGGAAGCGGTGACGGTAAACTCGATACGCACTCCATGCGCGAGGCTTATGAACCCGAAAACCAACGATTCCTGATTCATATCTTGCCCAAAAATATCATTGAGGACGATAAAACAGAGGAAGACAATGAAACCGTCAATAGCAATTAAAGGAATATTTGTGTTGGCCGTGTTAGGGACCAGCTTGTTTTCGTGTGCCCATAAGTCGGGCCGCGTAAAAAAGGAAGCGCCGCAGCCGGTACAGGTACAGCAAACTCCAGGCAGCAACAAGGTAGAGGTATCCAATAAGCGTGGTGACAGTAATAAACTCGAAGGGTCCCAAATCTTTAATAAATACAACCGGGCCGTATTTATGATTTATACAACCGATGGTTTCCAGGTGTACCAGGGTTCCGGCTTCTTTATCAATGATCAAGGGCTCGCTGTGAGCAACTATCACGTGTTCAAGGGTACAGCCATCGGTGCCGAAGGCATTAAGTTGCCCGGTGACAACCAGGCTTATAAGGTGGTTGAGGTGCTACAAAGCAGCGAGCAGGAGGATTTTATTCTTTTTCGCGTGAATGTAAAAAATACTCCTTATATCCCCATCGCCCAATACAAACCGCAGATTGGCGAGAAGGTCTATACCATAGGCAGTCCCAAGGGATTGGAAAATACATTTTCGTCGGGCGAGGTATCGCAGTGGCGCGACAAACAGCTTATGCAGATATCGGCCAACATCGACCACGGCAGCAGTGGCGGAGCACTTATCAACGAGTATGGCGAGGTGGTAGGTATTACATCGGGTACATTCGATGACGGCTCTAAAGCTAATCTGAATTACGCTTGGAGTATTGATGTGATTAAGCCTTATGTGAGTGGTTTATAATTACTCCTTGTCTTTGCTTGAACATTTCTTTTGATATTATTTTTTTAGATTATCCCGCTTTTCGATATCCGATGAATCGAGAGGCGGGATTTTTGGGTAGAGCGGGTTGGAAGGGGAGACTGCGCAAGGGACAGAAATGGGGTGTGGCTAAAGGGTGGCTAAGTTGGGTAGGGAGAAAAATGAGGGTTCGCAGGGCTGTTTGAGTGATGATGTGAATGAGTCTCTGCTGTGTTTTAATAGTTTAAAACACTTGTACTTACGGGTGCTATTTTGTATATTTGCGTAAAAAGAGTGAAATTATAAGCTTAAAGTATTAACAAATTAGTGCGCAGAATGCAATAAGTATGCATCGTGTACAAAAATGCTACAGAGTCGGCCGTTTTTGATGTATAAATGGTCGATGCGATTTTTGAAAACAATGTAGTACTCAAAGTGCAGTGTATGCAGCATGTATCTGTGATAATGAAAAGAATCATAGCTACTATGAAAAACGATTCAACATTTATACGCAAATCTTCTGACTCCCCCAAGCAGCCACGAAGTGCGGTACAGCGAGTAGTATATACGGATAGTAACTGAAGTTTCCCACCCCTTCATATCAGCTATTTGAGTAATAGTTCCCTT
>Freddie_p2__coassemble_1614_pt1 | contig 23659 bp, 17 predicted proteins | sample Freddie_p2__metabat2_high_PE_021 | metagenome-assembled genome bin Freddie_p2 | reverse complement strand
AGGTAATCAAGGTGAACGGTGAGCAGGGTGGCATTGCTGACGCTACCAACGGTTCGGCCGATGCTTACGTAGTAGGCGACAAGGTATTTGTAGACTTTGCCGAAGCCGGCAACTACAACGTACGCGTTTACAACGTAGCCGGTCAGGTTGTAGCATCGAAGGCTCAGCACCTCAGTGCCGGCCAGAAGATGGAACTTACCCTCGGACAAGTTGGTGCTTACGTGCTCAACATTGAGCAGGACGGCAAGACTCTCCGCAGCGTGAAACTTATCCGTAAGTAAACAGCCTGTTAGAATATTATGATGAAGCGGTTCGCCGGAACGAAGGAGCAATCCTTTGTTCCGGCGAATTTTTTGTGCGTTGGCAACCCATGCAGACTGCTTTTGTTCATGCAACGAAAAAGTTGACCAGCAAACGATACAAAAGCTCTACCCCGACCACCGGGATACCTGTTGCTGGTAACGAAATCATTTTCTCAGAAAACTCCCCGAAACGCACCCTAAAAAACAATAAACAAAAGTTGCACACTCAAACAAAAAGCCTTATTTTTGCAGCAAAATAAACACATTATCCTACTATACCTTAGTTTAAAATCAAAAAAAACAAATCATGACACGTTTTCTGACAAACATGGCAATCTGCATGGGATTGCTGATGGGAAGCAGCTGCACAAGTTTCGCCCAAAAAACACTGGAGGCCAGCAAAAAACAAATTACCCGCGAAATCAAGGTCGATGCCTTCGACCACATCAACATTGAAGGAGCCTGCGACATTGTATTTACGCCCACTTCCGGCAAGCAGAAACTCAACTTGACTATTCCCGAAAATTTTAAAGAAATCGTACAAGTTTACGTGGAGAACCGCACCCTGAAGATGCGCATGAAACCAGGATATGAGGCTACTTGTACGGATGGAAAAACGCCCCGGCTTGAAATTACAGCCCCCATGATCGAGAGCGCTATCGTCAACGGTGCGGGCGACATTGATTTTACGACCGATATTACCACCCCTAAAAAACTGAAATTCGCTATAAACGGTGCTGGTGATATTACAGCCCACAATATAAAGGCTGAAAGTATACAATTCATCGTAAACGGTGCGGGCGACATCGACTTGCAGGGGGCAGAATCCACCTTGCTGAGAACTGTTGTAAACGGTGCAGGCGATGTGAATATTCATGCTATCAAGGCTACAAAGGCCGAAGCTGTTATTAATGGTGCAGGCGACTTGACATGGAAAAACACGCAGGCCGAAAAACTGCAGATTGGAGTTCAGGGAACAGGCGACCTGACCGTGAATAATGTGAAAGCAAACGTTGTCACTGCCTTGCTCGACGGAACAGGAGACATTGAACTTGAAGGAGTAAGCAAAATCGCAAATTATAGAGTTTCGGGGGCCGGAAATATCGAGGCCTCAAGCTTAAAGGCCCAACAGGTGAAAGCCGAAAGCAATTCTGATGCAGGCCATATTAAATGCTATGCTTCAGAGTCGATGACTATAATTGGCGTCAAAGACAGCCATGGTATCAGCTATCTGGGAAACCCTAAGGAGGTGAAACACTTGACGCACAACGAGCTTTAACCCTCGCGCAAAAACAGCAAAAGTCAAGACCGGTCCAAAAGATTACAGCGCAGCCTACATGGTCTACGCCCACAATCTTGTATACCCCCCCAAAAAAATATACAATCATCAAACAAGTGTGTTTCATTAAAAAAAACACACTTGTTTTTTACCTGTACAAACAGAAAAAACTAATTTTGCTACGCTACGTTCCTCACTGACTTACGCAGCCTTTAATGACCCTGATTCTTAACAATATGAAGTACTCATTATCTGTAATGGCCGTAGGATGCTGCCTGCTTGCAGGAGTTCCTACAACCGGTTTTGCTCAGCAACATGTAATTGCCGACAAAAACCAGGTAACCCGCGAAATCAAAGTGGGCTCCTTCAATAAGTTGCAACTGGACTGTGGCTTCGACATTGTGTATACACCTACCGCCGATAAACAACAGCTGAAACTTCACATTCCCGATAACATCAAAGAACTGGTACAGGTGTATGTGGAAGACCACACCTTGTTCATGGCCATCAAACCCCAAACTACCATTACCCTGACGGATAACAAACGCATTGAACTGCAGGTATCGGCTCCCATGGTTGAAAGCGTGGTGGTAAACGGAACCGGAAACGTACGTTTTACAAGAGACATCCGTATCCCGCAACTCAAATTGGTGGTGAATGGTCTGGGCAAAATCAGTGCAGGCAACCTGGATAGCAGCAACTTTCAAGCTTCCGTCAACGGCAACGGAAGAATCAGTATGGTCAGAGTAAACTCACCGCAGGTGCATACCTGCATTACGGGCAGCGGAAATTTACAACTTGAAAATACCAACGCCACAAATCTGCAAGCCGAAGTTTTTGGCAACGGCTATATGCAGATTCCTCAAGTACAAACCGTCAATGCTAACTTAACTGCATATGGTGCAGGTCAAATCAAGGCTGTAAACATCAATGCCAACTACAGCAAAACCATCGCTTACGGCAATGGTTCCATCAACGTCGAACGCATAACGGCTCCCGAAGCAGAAGCCGAGATTTATGGTGCCGGAAAGCTTCAGGTGAACAAGCTGCAGGCCAACACGATTGCTACACAGGTACACAACAACGGACAGATGAAACTGCAAGGGCTGGAAGCAACACAGGTAGATGCACTTGTGGCCGGCAGTGGCGAAATAGAACTTAAAGGTAAAGCTGAAACCGGAACATTCAACGTGGTTGGGATTGGTCGTATCATTGCTTCCTCACTACTTACGCAAAAGGCCGAAGCTTCCGTCAACTCACACGGCGGAACAATTGAATGCTACGCTTCACAACATATGGTGATTAACGAATTCAAAAACAGCCACGCCGTCAAGGTAAAAGGAAATCCTCAACAAATTGAGCGAAACTACCTGGAGGGCAAACAAGCCATACAATTGATTGAAATGTAAAGAACCTGCCACACATCCCTTAAGCGGCCCGGCAGATTTTGGTTATCAAAATCTGCCGGGCCATATTGTATGCTTGCCGGGAGAGGCGGCCGGCTGACAGCTACCCAACAAAGCAGGCTGCATTCTTTTTACAAACCCTCTTACCTTTAGTACAAGGATGACAGATGAGTTGAAGCACAAGAAGGATGATTATCAAACAATTGGTTGCTGCGGCAAAAAGAGAAAGAAGCCGCTTTTACCTTTGATGAAGGCAGAAAATTCTTTATGCAAATTAAAAATCTTCTTCGAGTGGGTGATTCCAACTTTCATTGAAGGCAGAGGATTTTTTAAAGCAAATTACAACCCAGACAAATCCTCCGGAAATGCGGACCAGCATTTTTATCGCACTACTTTCTGACCATTGATGATGTAAACACCACGGGGCAGGCAGCGTATTTGGCCGAGAGTTGCCCCACGCAGCACACAGGTACCATCTACGGCATAAACATCACAAGGCTCATTGACGTGATTGGTAGTAACAGACCCGACAGACGTCACGCATTTTTTGAGCAGAAGTTCTTCGGCATTAAGCACCTGGCAGCCGTTGCGGTCGTCGGGATTGTACAACGAGACAAAAGCTATTGCACGCAGGTTGCGCATGTCCCAATCCTCAGGCAACACCGTCTGGAAGTTGGCTGCATAGCCAGCCTGCAAGTTGTCGATGGGTTGCCCCCAGACCGGTGTCAGACAACGGCGTGCCACGTGACGATGGGTGTACGAACCTTTGGCACCCATCTGTGTTTTCGAAAAGATGTTATCCTCCGTAATCCACACGTTCAATACCGGCTTTCCTTCTGCCTCCGGCAAGTCGAGCAACTGTTTTCCCGACACTTGTAAGCGCAGTTCACGTGTAGCATGGTCTACCGTTCCTGCAAGTTGAACCGAAGCAAAGGCCGGAATGGCTAAGGCCTCGTCAATGAGTTTAGCCGCATAATCACCACTACCCGAAACCATGGCCACCTGGTCGGAATAGATAGAGGGATAACTGTTCGAAAAATTGGTACGGTCGAACATCATTGCCGGTGCATAATTGCCATGAGTTGGCGTATAGAACCATTCGTATTTTACACTCTCGTCGAGGGTAAACTTATCGGTCAGGAAACCGGCATGATGCCCGATTTCTACATAGTCTGAACACTTTTCGAGCACCTGGGCGATCGACTTGTGGGCTTGCGGGCAATTGGAGCAGCGCTCGGTCGAGAAGACTTCGAGCAGGGCCTTGCGTCTGGCAAATTCGTTGCGGCATACGGTGGTACGTTCCATTGACAGGTTGTCGGCAGTTACGGCATCGGGCTCACCATTAACGGCTGCTACTTCGAGTTGCACCCGGTAGTTACCTTCGGTTTCAAAGTGCAGACCCTCCAGGGCAAAGGTGCCGCTTTTGCGCGGAGCAATGTTCAGATTCTCTACCCTTTCGGTTCGTGCCTGTTTGCCGTCAACCAGGTAGTTAACAGTCAGGCTGTTAATGGGTTCCACCCCTAAATTGCTCACGCTGCCCTTGTAAGCCACATTGGTTGCGGTGAGGGTGTAAGCAGGCATTTTAACATGCACAAGACGCACGTTGTGGCGGGGCAGGCTGCTGCCCGTAACGATGGCATAGAGCGCAGCACTATACACGCCTGTGTACTTTACCCAACCTTCGTCCTTATGTTTAATCCACTCCTCGTTTTTGACAAAAGCCTCGCTATACGACAAATATTTCTCGCCACTGACTTCATAACCTATATAAAGTGGCCGGCCATCAATTACATATGGTTGGCTGAGCGCCACACGGTTCCAGCCTCGGCTGCACTCCAGCAAGGTCTGCTCATAAAACGGGGGCTCGTTCAAATGATGGGTCAGAAACACCTTGAGTGTACCCCGGTCCTGTGGCCGCGCATGAAGGTTTACCTGTATTTCGGTCAAGGTACACCCCTTGTAGGCTGCCATATAGGTTTCGGGGTAATAAAGCGCTGAACCAGCCTGCTGCAGGGGGTTGCTTACGGGTTGAAAGGTTACCGGATTTCCGCTGTGGTTACCGAGTATGAGCGCAGGCTGTTCGGTTTGTGCCGACAGGTTTAACCCCCACATCACGGCCACCAGCAGACAGCAGACACGAAGTTTTGAAAGGATTAAATAATTGCGATTCATGTGTTGCTTGTTTGGTTGTTTTAAAAACTGCCGCTTCCAACCTCAGCAGGCTGCTGCCATCTGGAAGGAGCAGAAATACTAAAAAGAGTCGCCGACAAAACATCGGCGACCCTTTTAACGGAGCAGAAAACAACGAACCGGCACGCAATACTGCATACCTTGCCGGTGTCATCTGCCATACAAAATTATTTAGCCACCTTAAAGCTCGTTACCCCATTCATGGTTGCCACCTTAACAATGTAGGCTCCGGCAGGATAGCTGCTCAGGTTGAAGCTTGCGCCTGTGCTGCCGCCGGCCACGCGTGTGCCTGCTGCATTGTAAACCTGCGCATAAAGCCAGGCACCTTTCAGGCGGATGGTTGTGCCGTCAAAATCGACCTTCACACCGGCCTTGGCTGCATCCTGCACGTTCTCAACGGCCGAACTGCTGCCGTTGGTTACTACCAGGGGATAATTGTAAGGACCAAAACCCAGGTCGCCTACGCCGGCTCCTACCAGCACTACGCCATCCTCGCTGCAGTCAAAGGCCGGCGACATGCTCCGCGCATACTGGCTATAGCGGTTGCCCTGCTTGTCGGCACAGGTAACGGCCTGGTCAAGGTAGGTCAGTTCGTTTGTTGCCGAAAATACAAAGTAGTGGTTTTGAAGTTCACCATCGGTAAAGTAGCCATACATATTACCATTCGCATCAATAGTCATAATGGTACCACCGTTAAAGTTAAAGCTGTCGTAGTCGTCGCCTTCCTCACCGCAACTGAATATTTGATAGAGCTTGCCATCGCGTACAAAAGCCGGGTTAAAACCACCGCAATCGGCCACGTTCATGCCTACAATGGTCCTTCCATCGTTGCTGATGTCGCGCACCATGAAAATCTGATAATTCACTTCGCGGTCGGTATCTTTAAAGGTCTTGCTCGCCTCGTCGTAAAGCAAGTTATTGCCCGGCTTGCCTAAATCGGTATAGCACTCCTTCAGTCCGTAACCGTCGTCCTTACGTTCCCATACTGTCAGGTAATTATAGGCAATATCGGCCATCGAGCCGAGCACTTCCTTCTCGCCTACGCGGTAATGAATAGTACCGGCTATGACCTGACCATCTGCTGTAATGGCTCGTGCCTCCTCGGCAAAGTCCTGCCTGCAGGCGTTGCGGATGGAATACTGGTCGGGCACCGGCAAGGGAAGCCAGGCATCACTGTCTACATGCTTGTATCCAGGAAAACTGATGCCGTAGTCCGTGCTGTTGCCGCGAAGTTCAAAACTGCCTACAATGATGCCATTGTTCGACACATCGCAAGCACTCACACGACTGTATGTCTTGTTGAGCTGTTCAAGCACATCGGGATTACTGCTGCGCCACAAAAAGGCACTACCCGTGTTGGTGGTCAATGTCTGGTCGTCATAGCCTACTGCATATTGGCCATTTCCCGAAACATGGTTGAACACACCTGCCACCTGAAAGTCTTCAGTCTGGCTGCCGTCGAGGTTAGTGGATGAAAAACGGACTTGCTGAAAATCGTGCGAAACATCAGCGGTCTGGGCTTGAATGCCACCGCAAGTCAATGCCAGAAATACGGTACAAAGGAGCGTCTTTTTCATACTACTAATGGTTTTTTAGAACTTTACAACACACTATCTTGAAAATAAAGTAAAAACAAAGGCTATCAATCGACAAAACCCGTTTTTACCGCAGGCAACTATCGGTTTCCGTGTTGCTGAAAAACCGAATTATCAGCCTGCATTTTTTGCAAATGTACGAATCATTTTTGTAAAACCTAATTTTTTAGAAAGTATTTATTTAAAAAACGAACATTTTTACACCAAACATGCCCTTAAGCATAAAAAAACGATGTTTCAGCATCATTTTCAGCCACAACTTTCTCTATAAATCCGTTTGTTGCTACATTGGGTTTTCATTTAATAAAAATACAAAGCCATAGAAAGTTCTCAATAAACATGTTATAACAAGCAGATATTAACAAAATGATATTTTTCGACCACATGCTGCATAACTCAATAGAGGTCATACCAACTGCATTCACCTCCCCTTCACGGCAGCCTCAGCAGGCACGCTACTGCACGCAACAAAAATCCGGACAAGTCCAAAAGATACTTGCAAAAACGTTTAAAGGATTCATCCCAATACGTAAAATCAAACAATAAATTCTCAGTTAACGGCCTGCTTTGGACCAGAGAAAGCAAGCGATGCATCCCCCCGAAAATACAATACGACGCCCGACTTTACCTAAAAGTGCCCAACCACAAACCTGGAGTTTATGATGGGGCACTGATTATTACCGAATAGAGCTGCGAACCTCACTTACCTGGCATACAATTAAATGCCGGGGGCTTCGCACTTAGCTGTTGCATACAACCTTATATTCAATCGGGCTGACCGAAATCCAAGAAGCCCTCCCGGATTTTCAAGAAGCCCTCCCGGATTTTCAAGAAGCCCTCCCGGATTTTCAAAAAGCCTTTCTGAAAATTCAATCGGGCCTGCCACTGAATTGTACAGTCACAACCTTACCGGTGCAGGGAAGGCATTAGCGGAATATTTTTTTTATGCGCTGCGGACTACCCTGCTTGCGCAACACCTCGAGCACATAAACACCCTGCGGCAAATGATTGTTGGGCAAGTTTGTACCATTGAGCAAGGAGCGGGCCGCATCGGCTGTATAATTGCCAACCAGTTGTCCTGACAGATTGTAAAGACGCGCACAGACAATGGGATTATCGGCTGCATCAGCATGCTCCACTCCGTTTTGAACCAACATCTCTTCGATGGCGGCATCCATCCAGGCAATGCGCTGCTCCATCCACTGGTTCGTTTCAACCAACTGTGCTGAGAGCTGCGCCATGGGATACTCCGGCAAGGCAGTATTCTGATAGCTGCGACTCCGCTTCAGGGCGGTACCGTTGTGCTCCGAAAAGTTGCTGAGCATTTGGTGCACATCGGCTTGCAGGTCGGTACGCACTTCTTCCCACACGCGTACATAAACCTCGGCAAAGGCTGGAATCTTGAAGAGGCGCGAAAAATAAAAATCGTTGATTTCGTGTATCGAGGCCCACTTTTCGGGGGTTTCAAAAGCCGAACCAAAGTCCCAAAGCGGCCCCATGCGCAAGCGGTAACCTCCGTCTTCATCGGCATCATCCCCGTCTGAGTCCTCATCACCAGATTCCTTTTCGGCATCGTCCCTGGCAGAGCCGGCAGCAGTCCATGCCCGCTCTTCCTCCTGCCCGGGAGCAACCACCATAAAAATGTTCGACCCGTAACCATCGCGCGAACCGAGCAGATCGTGCACCAGCACCCAGCGCGCAAACGACTCCATCTCCATGCAGGCCTCCAATTGGTCAGGCTGCTCATAAAGGGCTTGTTCAAACTGTGCAATACCGTTTTTCAAGGTAAGAAACTGTTCGTTCGAGGGCGTATCGTCGGGATATTTAAAGGTATAGGCCAAGGCATAGGGCAGGCGGTCGGTATGCAGCACGGTTTGCTCCTTAGTCCACCAGTAAGGGTCGGCCTCAACGAGCAGTTCGTCCTCTTTGAGCTGGCAGCGCCCCTTACCCTCCGTAATGAGTTCCGAAAGCAAATAAATGCCTTTATACTTACCGTTTTGCAACAGGTTCACAAAGCGGTAGGCGGGCTCCCAGGACTGCGCTACCCGGCGGCCGAGCCATAAGCCGAGTACCGTTTTAAGGTCGCAAGTACTATAGTAATTTAGCAGTCCCCACTCTTTGTGTTGACCGTCTTTTCCCTCACGCAGCAAAAGGTCGGCCTTGGCTTCGAGTTTTACCTTTTGCGACTTATGCGTGGTGTAGGCACTCGAGTTTCCGCGTACTTTCACCCGCATGCCCGACTGTCCTTTATCATAGGTACCGCTATCGTAAAGCACCCGGTCGCCGTCAATAATCCACAACCGTCCTTTTACATAGTCGTTGTCGGTAATGCCATTGCCGGTGCACCCTTCGGGCGCTTCAATGGGTTTGCAGTCAGGCTCTTTACCCCCTGCCGTTTCAACTACTACGGTTGGTAGTCCAAGGGCGCGTACCTCGCTCCCTACGCCGGTAAGGGCCGATGCCGGTAAATCAGCGGGAGTTTGCGCAACAGCCCAAACTCCTGTCAAGAGCCAGGCCAACAGGCCGGCCAAACAGATTTTACTAAAATGCATGATGTAGAATGTGTGTTGGTACATCAGCCCACCAATGAAGGCATCAACGGGCTGAAAATGCGTTTGGTAATTTATCAAATAGTTCGATGCACAAATACAAAAGTATGAATTTGTAAATAGCAGAGCAAATATATTTTCTAAAAAAGAAATAAATAAGTCTTTTTATAGACATAATACTATTTTTAATCTTTGCTTAAAAATTCAAATACACTGGAACATCTGGGCTTTACAGACCGCTTCAACGCATTTCGTTGATAGATGTAAAGAAAACTATCGCTTTTTTTATTTAATTTTGTAGACTCAAACAAGCATTTTTTACACCTATAAACCAACACATCAGCATGTATACCAAGCAATTTATGAAATGGGGCCTCGCAGCCTGTTGCCTGACGGGTGGAGCTACACTCAGCGCGCAAGCGCAGGTAGACTTAGTGAAGAACGGACGTGCAAAGGCTACCATCGTGGTGAGCGAACCCACAGCTGTCAACCTGCAGGCAGCCCGTATGCTGCAGCGCTTTGTAAAGGAAAGCACAGGAGCCGAACTGCCCCTGCAACAACAGGGTAAAGCCCAAAAGGGCGATGTAATCATTGGCGGACCGGCCGCTCCGGGCATAACCGAAGACGGCTTTGCACTCACGACCACCAACGGCACCCTGCAAATTAACGGACGCAACAATGGCGTGATTTACGGTGTAGTGTCGCTCCTCGAAAACTACTTGGGAATGGACTACTGGGCCGAAAATGAATATAGTGTGCAGCCGACGGCCAATGTAACCATTCCACTTACAGAGGTGGTGAACAACCCGGCCTTCCGCTACCGCCAGACACAATGCTACGCCATGCGCACCGACAGCATTTACAAACTGTGGCACCGCATTGAAGTGCCCACCGAGGCTTTTGCTGCAGGCTACTGGGTACACACCTTCGACAAACTCTTGCCTTCGGCCGTTTACGGCAAGGAGCATCCCGAATACTACTCCTACTTTAAAGGCAAGCGCCATCCGGGCAAAGCCAGTCAATGGTGTCTGACCAATCCCGAGGTATTCGAGATTGTGGCGCAACGCATTGACTCCATTTTCAAGGCAAACCCCGACCAAAAACTTATTTGCGTGAGCCAGAACGATGGTAACTATACCAACTGCACCTGTCCCGACTGCAAAAAACTCGACGATGCGGAAGGGGGGCCCTCGGGATCGCTCATCCACTTTATCAACAAACTGGCCGACCGCTTTCCCGACAAGGAAATTGCCACACTGGCCTATCTCTATACCATGAATCCGCCCAAACAGGTCAAACCGCGCCCCAACGTGGTGGTCATGCTCTGCGATATTGACTGCAACCGCGAGGTATCGCTCACGGAGAATGCCAGCGGACGCGAATTCATGAAAGCGCTGGAGGGATGGTCGGCCATCTCCAACAACTTGTTTGTATGGGACTACGGCATTAACTTTGACGGCATGATGTCTCCCTTCCCGAACTTTCACATCTTGCAGGACAACATACGCACCTTCCGCAACCATCATGTTAAAATGCACTTTTCGCAGATTGGCGGCAGCTACGGAGGCGATTTTCCTGAACTCCGGGCCTATCTCGTGGCTAAACTGATGTGGAATCCGGATGCCGATGTGGAGCAGCTGATGCACCACTTTCTGAACGGATACTACGGTGCCGCCGGTCCCTGCATTTACCGCTACATCAAAATGATGGAGGGGGCCTTGCTGGGCAGCGGCAACCGCCTGTGGATTTACGACTCGCCGGTATCGCACAAAAAAGGCATGCTCAAACCCGAACTGATGCGACGCTACGCGGCTCTCTTTGACCAGGCCGAACAGGCCGTAGCCGACAACCCCACCCTGCTCAACCGCGTGAAGCGCACACGTCTGCCGCTGCTTTACTCCGAGCTCGAAATTCTACGCACCGAGGCTGAGAAGGATTATGCGCAGGTGACGGCTAAACTCGATTATTTTGAAGCCGAGGCACGCCGCTACGGCAACCCGGTGCTCAACGAACGCCAGAACTATGCGCTCGACTACTGCAAACTGTACCGCGAACGCTATTTGCCTGCCAACCAGCGCACGAACCTGGCCCAAGGAGCTGCCGTAAAGTTTTTGAAAGCTCCCTCCAAGGCTTATGCCACCCTGGGTAACACGGCTTTGACCGACGGACTGTACGGCGGTGCCAGCTTTGTAGAGAGCTGGGTGGGCTGGGAAGGCACTGACGGGGCCTTCGTACTCGACCTGGGCGAGGTGAAGGAGGTACGCAAGGTGTCGGCCGACTTTTTGCACCAAATTGGTCAATGGATTCTTTTCCCCCTACAGGTAAACTACAGCTACTCGACCGATGGCGAACACTTTACGCCGTGGAAGGAGATTAAAATGCCCGAAGAACGGGCCATCCAGGTGCTCTTCCGTGCCGTCACGGCCGAGTCCGAAGCGCCGCTCCGCGCCCGCTACATCAAGGTTGAGGTGACCGGCACCAAGGTGTGCCCGCACTGGCACTATGGCGTAGGCCATCCCTCGTGGTTCTTTATGGACGAGGTTACGGTAGAGTAACTCCTGAATTCTGCCCGGCTATACCGCAAAGGCCGGCGCAGCACCTTGAACAGCGCACCCCACGCTGCTCCAACGTTTTACACACCCCATCCCACACGCTATGTTGCAGCGTGTGGGATTTTTTTATTGACCGCCCCGCCCATCACCTTTTTCACCACCGAATAAAACCAGAACACTTTGCCCCTTGAAGAAGGGGTAAAACGTAGAACACAAACCCCTTGAAAAAAGGAGCTAAACGTAGAACACAAGTCCCTTGAAAGAAGAGGCTAAACGTAGAACAAAAGCCCCTTAAAAGAAGGAGCTAAACGTAGAACACAAGTCCCTTGAAAGAAGGGGCTAAACGTAGACATAAAGCGGACACTACCCCACTCCATGCTCACCCCCTGGGAATACACTTTTCATCCCTTAAATCCGCGTACAATCACCTAAGCACACTTTTTTGCTGTATCTGTTTTGTATCATCATACAACACTCTTACATATTGCATTTTTAGTGAATAAATACCTAAAAACCACCCTTCACAACTCAGTTTTTTACATTAATTTTGTAGCAAATCAAAACCTTAAACCCATACGTCTATGGCAATGTTCCAAATCACCACCCGGAATCGCCGTCAGTTGAACGGCATTCTGATTGAACCGGGCATGTCGGTACAAGTTGTTACACGCGACATGAGCAACCCCGTCACCACGAACGGCGGCAAGGCCGTCATCGACGCCTTCATGCGCCTCTACGGCATCGACATCAAAAAAGCCGGCTGCCTCAACACGGTCGACCTGCTTGTTGAGCGGATCGGATGAGGATATTTCCCGGATGGTACTCACTAAAACACGACAAATACATAAATTGCAGTGCTCATTAGGGTAGAATGCTTGATACCCAGTATTTATGAAATGTTATTTAGAAGAAGTGAGATGATAAAGAAAAAGAAAAAACAAAAGTCAGAAGAATTAGCCGCACAATCAGGTGCGGCTAGCGAAGTTGTGTCTAGATATGGATCAGCATCTAAAGAACATTTAGTAGCCTATTCAGGTGTGGATTATGAGAGAGGACAAAAACTTGTACGGGGTTTAAAAAAGACAGCAGCGAGCAAAGTCAATAAAAACTATGCAAATCAAAATATAAAGCAACAAGCTGGATTTGCAGCAGAGGATAAATACACCGCTCGTCAAAATGCAGAGAAAATTATATCTGGTTCTAAGGAAAGATATATTAGAACAGATGATTTAGGATGCGTCAATGACCCTTTATTTGATCATGTATTATTGGATGAAGATGGCGTACTCGTTTTGGGCTCAGGCGAGCAGATGAAATTTGTAGGAAATTCACCCAAGACTTGCCTTGCTAAACTAGCTTCACCGAAGTTCCAAAAGTATTTAGATGCTGATGCAAAAATTACAGTGCCGTCTGATTTTTATCCAGGTATTTTGAAAGAAGCTGAAGCCAAAATTCAATCTTTGCAACGGCAGTTAGATCATGCTAGTTCTTCTGGAAATCAAGATTTGGTTGATAAGCTAAAAAAGGATATTGCAAGGTATAAAAAGATTCAATCCTCAGTTAAGGATAGCGGTATAACTAATAAAGAAGCAATTGAGGCACGGTTACACCCTAAAATATCAACTGCAAAAGATATTGTAAGAATATCACATCGCGCAGGAATGGAACAGGCAAAGACTGGGGCATTAGTTGGAGGTGGTATTTCTTTGATAAAAAATACAATTAGTGTTATTAAGGGTGAAACAGAACCATTTGAGGCTGCAAAGTCTATAACTTTAGATACTGGCAAAGGAGCTATCGTAGGCTATGCTACAGCATTTGCAGGTTCTGCTTTGAAAGCAGGAATGCAAAATGCTTCCAACTCTACCATCAGAGTTGTGTCTAAGACAAATGCGCCTGCTATGATTGTCACTTCGACTATAGACTTGGGTAAGTCTATGATGCGTTTTGCTAAGGGGCAAATTTCTGGCGTGGAACTTTTGGAAGAGGTGGGAGAAAAAGGTACGGGACATTTAAGCGGTGCGATGTTTGCAATAGCTGGGCAGGCTGTCATCCCCATTCCAATTGTTGGAGCAATGGTAGGCTCTATGGTAGGGTATGCTTTAAGTTCTGCATTTTACAAGGAATTGACTTCATCGTTGAAAGATGCAAAACTTGCACGAGAAACTCGCATACGAATTGAAAAAGAATGTAAAGAAGCTATTAAATACATTAGGCAATGCCGTCAAGAAATGAATAGATTAGCTTCTCAATATTTATCTGACTACCAAAACGTTTTCAACTCTGCGTTTTCAGATATGGATGCTGCACTTCTGTCTGGAGATATCGATCTTTTTATATCAGGAGCAAATAAGATTACAAAAAAACTAGGTGGAACAGTTCAATACGACAACATGAATGAATTTGAGTCTTTCATGAATAATGATGAAATTTTCTTAACCCTTTAAAATATTTTGAATATGCCATTACCATTAATTCCTATCCTTATTGCAGTCGGTACAAGTGCTGTAGGAATTGGCAAATCGGTCAAAGCAGCTGTTGATAAAAACACTGCCAATAAGACCAATAAAAAAGCCAATGAAATAGTTAATCAAGCAAAGAATCGCATCAATGTTGCTAGAGAGAAAAGTGGAAGTAGTATTAAAGCACTTGGTCGAAAGAAATTGGATGTTTCGAGCTACAGTATAAATCGTTTTGTCAATACATTCGGAAAGTTGAAGAATGTAGATTTCAGACAGTCTGTAGGTCTGAACGAGTTGTCAAAATTCCAAATTGACAGTCAGTCCTTATCTGAACTCAAGGAACTTGGCAGTTTTGCAACCTCAATAATTAACGGTCTAGGAGGCGGTGCCCTTGGTGGCGCATTAACTGCATTCGGTGCATATAGTGCAGCAGGAACTTTCGCTGCTGCATCTACAGGTACTGCTATTGCCAGTTTAAATGGTGTAGCTGCGACAAATGCAACTTTAGCATTTTTTGGCGGAGGTTCTTTAGCTACTGGCGGAGCGGGTATAGCTGGTGGTACTATGGTGCTTGGAGGATTAGTTGCAGGGCCCGCATTAGCTATTATGGGGCTTATTGTAGGATCTAAGGCAAGTAAAGCTAAAGACGAAGCATATTCCAACTTAGCTCAAGCTAGGAAATATTCAGAGGAAATGGATGCTGCTGTTGATCTTTGCCGAGCAATAGCAAAACGAGCAGATATGTTTCGTGAGCTACTTTCCAAGCTGGAGAGATACTTTGATATGTCTATAAAGCAAATGCAGGAGGCTATAGTCGAACATGGAAACGATTTTCGTTCATTTAGTCAACAACAGAAAGAAAGTGTAGCGGCCAGTGCTAGTTTGGCTAAGGCTATAAAATCAGTTATAGACACTCCAATCCTTACAAAGGATGGAAACTTGACATCACAATCAGAGAACATATTAAAAGAAATGAATTCAGTGTCTATTATGCAAAAAGGTGTAGCTTTAATGAACGTTTTAAATGCCAAAAATACTTCTCAAAGCACTAACAATAGCACTATTCCTGATATTGAAAATATTGTAAAAAAATACTGTTATCAATATTGTTATAATAATATATGTTGTAAAGTTCGATGGTCTGAATTGATTAATAGTTTAAACTCTAACTATCATTTAGATTTAACCCCCAAAGAATATTCTGCTATAATCCACCAATTTGGGAAGTCGCTAGTAATATTCGATTCGTTGATTAGCGAATGTTTAACGGTTGTTTGTTTTGGCCAAGTTAGTAAAATTGTAGAATCTTGCTTCAGAAGACAGAATGTCAATCCGATGCACCTCACGGAGCACGACATTGATATTAGTATTCTAATCCATAAATTGCATAAGACTTATGGAATATCTTTGGAAGCATGGCAATTGCTTAACAAGGGAGTTTCTACAACATTCCCTATGAAAAAGATAGTAGATTCAATCATTCCTAAAATCATTTTTACGGGAGGTCGTATGATTCTGAGCCAAAATAAACTAAGATCAATTATTTCCGAGTAATGTCTATGATTCATTTAGTTGTTCCTTAAAAATCAAGGCTATAGAAAGCGACAAAAAACAACATTACAACTACAACAAGCCGGCTACCGGCAAGGATATAACCAAGAGTACTAGGATGAATGAAGTACGGGCCCGCTGCAATCACTTCAATGAATGGGTAAAAACTGATTGAGTGTTGATTACTACAAGTGACCGCGTAAGAGGTAGTTGGCCTACACAATCTAACCATCTTTTATCGGACAGCAAAAGCCTGACTGACGAAAAATTCGCCTCACACCTCAGGACAACGACCACTCGGTGGTACGGATTGTACCACCGGAAATTAAATTCAGAAAATAAAAACAAGGGAGCTGACGGGTAGTACCGTCGGCTCCCTCGTTGTTTGGCTTAATAAAGGGGCACATTGCTCGAAATGCTTTTATTCCGAAGCATTGATCTTAAACGCTCTACTTTGCAGTCTCACCTATAATTTGTATGGGTTTTGTATCTATGAACAACATACTCATAATCTCTATCTTTAACACATAAATTATTACCCTTTGCCTATAAGGTCCTTTTATTTTAGCCTATATTTGTAGAGCCTAACAAACAAGAGCAAAATACTATCATACATGAATCCTACGGAACAATGCCCCAAATGCGGAAACTATGCAGAAGGACATCCGATTGGTTCTTCTACCGGAAAGACTACTCAGGTGCTGGAGACTGTTGGCGTTTTTTTCGATGCACTAGTTGGAGATGATACATGGTCCGGCCAGGATGAGTACAATGGCCTGTCTCACAGTCAAGCGGGCTATGCCTTTCGATGTGCTAAATGCGGACATACCTGGATGAAAAATGGTAATGAACCGTTATACCCTTCTGACGAAATTATCCGGCAGCACAAGCAGAAGAAAGTAAACAGGTACTGGAAAAGGTGCGTAAACACGGGAGGCGGGGCGTTATTTACGGGCGCTATCTCTGCCGGAAGTTTCTACTATTGCTATACAAATGAGAGTGCCACCCCAAGAAAAGTGGAAGGCAATTTCTTTTCGTTTTACCAGGATTTTACCGTATACGACTGGAATTATCTTTGGTACTTTTTGGCTTTTGTCTTTCTCATAGCGGGGTTCATCTGTCTTATCTACATCGTTTGCTTTATTTTTGCACAGAAAAAATACACCGCTGTCAAAAAGTATAGCCTCCATCCATATTATGACAAGTATATGAGGTGAATATCGGAATGCAAAGAGAGTTACAGAGAATACGGATATTCTCTGTAACTCTTTACTTTTTCAGGAAAAGAAAAGCCTTCCGACGGGCGACGAACCTGGGAGTGTTCCAAAATTACCGGACCACGTCCCAATCCTCGATGGTACCCGTTTCGGACGAGAAACTCACACCAATTTGATAGACGGTGCGCTTGTCGGACGCATAAGGGCGGGCGTACCCCCTAGAGGCTATCTGCTGCAAGGCTTCGGAAGATGTGCCGTCTAACTTAAATTCAAAGATATATACATGATGAGGGGTTTCGACGATGCAGTCTACACGACCCTGACTCTGCTCTTTCTCAATATATACGGTATAGACACTCATCAGACGCAACAACAGATAGAACGTGTACTGGAAATACCGCTCACGCTCGGGTTCGCTGTCCTTCCGACGCATGCTGTAAGGAATGCTCGCTAAAAAGGATGTCAACTGCTTACGGAAGCTGTCCAAATCGCCATCCTCTAAGGAAAAAGCCAAATCTTGTGCAATGTTGCTCACGGTCTCGTGGGTTTGCAGGTAATTGGCTGCTATCATGGTCAGGAAACCTCTCTGCACCTCGTTGTTGGGAAAGTCTAACAGAAATGTCTTGCGACGATGGTCGTAATCCTTGATGGTAAGGTAACCGCTCTGGTAAATCATCGGAAGCGGGTATTCTACGTCGGCCTTGTAGTTGATGAAGGCGTCGAGTGCATAGTACTTGCCCGTCAACTGGTCGATGCCCTCGTTAAAGTGATTCATCAGACGGATGAGGTAACTGGGGGTGCCGCTGGAAAACCAATAGTCGCGGATATCGTTGCTATCGAAGGCATTGAGCAGACTGAAAGGGTTGTAGATATCCGTCATTTGCTTACTGAAATGGTAGCCGTCGTAATGTTGCTTTAACTGCATACGCATCTCCGCTTCGCTGCAACCCTCCGATGCGGCCATCTCGCGGATGGGCGCTGCAAACTGGGTATGCAGTTCCTCTTCGGTTATGCCGCACAGGGCCTCGTATTTGTCGGACATGCTGATGTCCTTGGGCTGGTTGAATCCGCTGAAAACGCTCACCTGAGAGAACTTGGTAACGCCCGTCAGGAATACGAAACGTAAATAGGCATCAGCCTGTTTGAACACCGAATAGAATGCCTTGAGGATTTCACGATTCTCGTCCAGCAACTTCGGGTCTCTCTCCAAAACATCGAGCAGCGGCTTGTCGTACTCGTCGACTAAAACCACAGCACCACGACCCGTCTGTTCGGAGGCTGCCTGAAGAATCCGGGAAAAACGGGAACCCAGGTTGGTATCTACTTCAATAGAAATTCCAAACTCTTTTTCCCATTCATGCAGATAGCCTTCAATTTTCATTTGCAATGCCCCGGGCACCGTAAAGTTCACTCCATTAAAATCGAAGTGGAACACCCGGTGTACGTGCCAGTCATGCTCCAAGGCATCTAGCTTCAAACCCTTGAACAGTTCCTTGCGGCCTTCAAAGTATGCCCTAAGCGTTGAGAGCAGCAAACTCTTGCCAAAGCGACGGGGACGGCTCAGAAAATAAATCTTACCTTCGGTTGCCAAGGAATAGACCATATCGGTCTTGTCGACATACACAAATCCGCGATCTATGATTTCGGAGAAGGTCTGCATACCTATCGGATATTTCATAATTCACTGGTTTTTGGATTGTAATACAGGGAGTCTTACTTAAAAACTGTTTCCGGAAGTGCTACCGGACCACGTCCCAATCCTCGATGGTACCCGTTTCGGACGAGAAACTCACACCAATTTGATAGACGGTGCGCTTGTCGGACGCATAAGGGCGGGCGTACCCCCTAGAGGCTATCTGCTGCAAGGCTTCGGAAGATGTGCCGTCTAACTTAAATTCAAAGATATATACATGATGAGGGGTTTCGACGATGCAGTCTACACGACCCTGACTCTGCTCTTTCTCAATATATACGGTATAGACACTCATCAGACGCAACAACAGATAGAACGTGTACTGGAAATACCGCTCACGCTCGGGTTCGCTGTCCTTCCGACGCATGCTGTAAGGAATGCTCGCTAAAAAGGATGTCAACTGCTTACGGAAGCTGTCCAAATCGCCATCCTCTAAGGAAAAAGCCAAATCTTGTGCAATGTTGCTCACGGTCTCGTGGGTTTGCAGGTAATTGGCTGCTATCATGGTCAGGAAACCTCTCTGCACCTCGTTGTTGGGAAAGTCTAACAGAAATGTCTTGCGACGATGGTCGTAATCCTTGATGGTAAGGTAACCGCTCTGGTAAATCATCGGAAGCGGGTATTCTACGTCGGCCTTGTAGTTGATGAAGGCGTCGAGTGCATAGTACTTGCCCGTCAACTGGTCGATGCCCTCGTTAAAGTGATTCATCAGACGGATGAGGTAACTGGGGGTGCCGCTGGAAAACCAATAGTCGCGGATATCGTTGCTATCGAAGGCATTGAGCAGACTGAAAGGGTTGTAGATATCCGTCATTTGCTTACTGAAATGGTAGCCGTCGTAATGTTGCTTTAACTGCATACGCATCTCCGCTTCGCTGCAACCCTCCGATGCGGCCATCTCGCGGATGGGCGCTGCAAACTGGGTATGCAGTTCCTCTTCGGTTATGCCGCACAGGGCCTCGTATTTGTCGGACATGCTGATGTCCTTGGGCTGGTTGAATCCGCTGAAAACGCTCACCTGAGAGAACTTGGTAACGCCCGTCAGGAATACGAAACGTAAATAGGCATCAGCCTGTTTGAACACCGAATAGAATGCCTTGAGGATTTCACGATTCTCGTCCAGCAACTTCGGGTCTCTCTCCAAAACATCGAGCAGCGGCTTGTCGTACTCGTCGACTAAAACCACAGCACCACGACCCGTCTGTTCGGAGGCTGCCTGAAGAATCCGGGAAAAACGGGAACCCAGGTTGGTATCTACTTCAATAGAAATTCCAAACTCTTTTTCCCATTCATGCAGATAGCCTTCAATTTTCATTTGCAATGCCCCGGGCACCGTAAAGTTCACTCCATTAAAATCGAAGTGGAACACCCGGTGTACGTGCCAGTCATGCTCCAAGGCATCTAGCTTCAAACCCTTGAACAGTTCCTTGCGGCCTTCAAAGTATGCCCTAAGCGTTGAGAGCAGCAAACTCTTGCCAAAGCGACGGGGACGGCTCAGAAAATAAATCTTACCTTCGGTTGCCAAGGAATAGACCATATCGGTCTTGTCGACATACACAAATCCGCGATCTATGATTTCGGAGAAGGTCTGCATACCTATCGGATATTTCATAATTCACTGGTTTTTGAATTGTAATACAGGGAGTCTTACAAAGATAGTGAAAGATGAGTGAAGAGGCAAGCCGAAAAGGATTTTTCAAGGTTTGCCTCTTCCGAACCGCATCCTATCGTATTTAAAGAGAGCAATTTCAACAGAAATACCCGCTGTTTCGTCTAAAAATCTGATTTTAACATCAGCAAAAAAACAAGTTCCTCTCCGTGACCCCAAAGAGGGTTAAACGAAGAGGAACTTGAAGTATCCGATAAAAGTTGTTCTTATTACACAAATATGCAAAGGAGTCAAACAATTGGCTGCAGAGGTGTGAAATTAGACAATTTCTCTGACACGGCAGATACCATACTTTTGCAACGTTTCGGAGTCTGTCTTGATAAAGAGGAGGAACTCGTCGAACACCAAATAGGTAGTTCCTTCGATAGTCATCGTTCCCACGTTATCTTCGAGCGTGATGCGCTCAAAACCATCATAAGCCTCTTTGGGTATTTGAAAATACTCACCTTCGGTCTCTGTACAAACATACAGGTGCATAGGGGTTATAGCATAGAGACTGGGATGAAAGCTATACTCCAAATGTCCATAAGGTTTGACAATCGTACATCCTTGATGAATCCAATAATCGTACTGCGATACCACTCCCGGATCGGTACAGCGCGTGAGTTCTATGCGTTGTTTCCATACATGCGAGGGTATTTTGCAGTGCAGGGAAATCACTTGAGGATGCTCACACAACTGACCGGCCGTATACCAGGCCTGATCGCTGTCGGTATAATCTTGAGCATTCATACGCCGCAAAATATACTCGGGATGTAGCAGGTAGAAGATAAGTTCGCCGTTGGCATCACTGGCTACAAAAAGGGTGTACCGGATTCCTTTCAAACGGTTTTCGGCATCTTTAGCCCAGTGGGTCATAAAATACGAACCTTTGTCGATTGCCTCTTCTATCTGCCAAAATTCGGTATACGTCAGTTTACCCTCGCACTCGTTCCAATAGCCTGCAAGATCGAGCGACACCGTGTTCGACTTTACATAGCACGCCATGTCGTAGCGGTTAAAACTATTGGCAAAACTTTCGTACGTGTCAAGAATATTGTACACATGATAAAAGAGTAGTATACGACTCTTGTGCTTTTCCTCGCGAGCCAGTTTAATGGCAGGCGACACACTGAAACCACTGTCGTTTTCCACAAAATTTTCGAGCAAGTCTATAACGCGCTCAAACTGCTCGGGCATATTCTTTACATCGCCCATCCTTGAGTCGTAACCCGGAATAACCTTGAGCAACATTAGTATCAAGAAGGGCACACTCACCTGCTCTTCAACTACTTTTTCAAAAAGTTGGGCCTTACGGGGCAACAGGCGCTCGCTACTATAGGGCGGATAACAATAGGCCAGGAGCTCGCTTACTAGCTTTTCGGGCTTGGTTGTGCGACGGAAATGGCTATCGTAAAAGCGCCAGGCTTCGCGGTAGCGTTGCAACAATACTGTGAGGTCTATCATCCCGTTAGTCATTGCTTCTACCTCGCCCTTGAGGTCACGATAGGCAGAACGCAACTTTTGCAAACCCACAAAACTGCGCTTGATGCCGTTGTTGTGAATGGAATTGTTGTCGAGTACCTGTTCAAACTCGTTCATCGTATTATATATCAACCGAGTGTTGACTATTACGGTGAGGTTTTCTTCGTAAGTCTGTGAGGACTGTATCATCGCTTTTCTTTCTTTTTGCTCAAAGTTACCTCATATCCCTATAATTAATCGCTTTTTTGTAAAAAAAGAGAAGTGCGATTTTGCTATATGATTTCGTTTTGTATAGCCATACAATTCCGAAACATTTTTTTCGCCATGCTTACACCAATTTCTGGCAAAATCAACTACAAAGGTGGACTGCTCAACAAATGGCAAAAACAGGCTGCCATGCAGAATGGCCCCGACTACTTTAAAGCATCAGCGCAGCGGTTCATCAGGTGCTTCGTACAGGTCGGCGGCTGCCTTTAGTTGTGCTTTCATATAGTTTACAGCCAAACGGGGAGACAAAACCCTGATGCCAGGGCCATAACTCATCAATACGGAATACAACTCGATATTGATGACCACACGGATGCTGAAGATGCAACTGCCATTGGTGGGATTTTGACTTTCCAATTGCTGCGAACGATGCAGAGGTTTGGTTTGAATGTATTTACTCTGTTCGCGCGAGGCCCAGAACCGAACGAGGCGAGGCTTAGCTCCAAGATTTTTGCTGACTCCAATTACATCGTCAAAAAAGTGTTCGGTATCAAACTGTGGATGCTCCCGAAAAGGTACATCAGCGGGGGCCAAACTACAGATGCGGTCTAACGACAAATTGAAAAGAAGCAAGTCGCTGGCCCGCGCACCAAAAATAAACCAACGATTACGGAATTCTTTGAGCAAATAAGGACAAAGTATATATTCGGTGGGTTGACGCGCGTTAAACGACTGATAGCTAATTTTGACTGTTTGCTTGCGGGCTATATAATGGTAAAGGGGATTAAGCAAACGGAGTCCTTTGAGTTGAGGGACACTGTCAAAATGGATGATGGGTTTACGGTCTTTACGTGACAGAGCGAGTTTATCCTGCAAACGCCCAATAATGTCGGACATCTCGGCAAAATGATCGAAATCTTCAAGTTGCCGAAGCATATCTACAGCCTGATGCATCACTTCGTAATCGTTGGCCGACATAGGCATATTTGTAATGCTGTAATCGCGATTGGCATAGCGATAATATTTGTGTTCGTACACTTCGATAGGGGCATTGTATCCTAACTTGTCGGAACGCATCAACTGGATATCGCCTTGGACGGTTCTGACAGAAACGCCTTTGCTGATTCCTTCCATTTCGTAAAGGGCAGCGCTGCAGGCTGTCACCAAATCCTGTAGGGTCCAGCGACGATAAGGATTACGTAAGCAGTTATCGATGGTCTTATACCTTATCAAGGCATTTTTATTAACGGGCATGGCTTTTTATGGTTAGACGTGAGACGAAATACCTAGGAAGGTTTCGCAACTGTTTACCAGCTGCAGAGTACCGGTATGTTCCTAACTGCTATTCGGGCCACAGAGCACGTATGGTTGGTGTTTTACCGGCAGAAAGTGGACAAATATAAAAAGTTTTAATCAATTAAAGGGTTGTCATAGCCAAATATCTATTGCACCCAATCATTGGCCTTGGTGTATTCATCCCACCTACCCCATATTTCATTAAATCTTCATTGTTCAGAACTTTG
>Freddie_p2__coassemble_1595_pt1 | contig 24334 bp, 16 predicted proteins | sample Freddie_p2__metabat2_high_PE_021 | metagenome-assembled genome bin Freddie_p2 | reverse complement strand
ATAAGCCCATCGGCAGAATTAAGTATGCACTAAATTAATTCCGCCAACGGGTTTACCATATAAAAATATACACTATGGCAATTAGGGTATCCGATAGCCATTTTGAGCACTCCAACCTTATAATAAGGCAATTCTTTACACCAATCAAAGTTATTGCCTAGGCATATATCCGTTTTAGCATATTCTTTTCAGCATAAATCGCACACATATTAAAGATGTGTGCGTAAAAATGCTTATCTTTGCGGCCTATACATACAAACTCATCAATCAAACTCCAACATGAGTGAACAACTGAAGAAAATTAAACAGCTCGTAGAGCTCCGCCAGAAAGCACGTCTGGGCGGTGGCGAGAAAGCCATTGAAAAGCAACATGCCAAAGGTAAAGCTACGGCACGCGAGCGTATCGAACTTCTGCTCGACAAGGGCTCGTTCGAGGAAATGGATATGTTCAAACTTCACCGTTGCCACAACTTCGGCATGGAGAAGAAGCAGTATCTCGGCGATGGTGTAGTTGCCGGTAGCGGAACCATCAACGGACGTTTAGTCTACATTTTTGCCCAGGACTTCACCGTTAATGGCGGTTCGCTTTCTGAGACTATGGCTCAAAAGATATGCAAAGTGATGGACCAGAGTATGAAGATGGGAGCTCCCTGCATCGGATTGAACGACTCGGGTGGCGCTCGTATTCAAGAAGGTATCAATGCTTTGGCTGGTTTCGGCGAGATTTTCCAGCGCAACATCGAAGCTTCGGGCGTAGTACCCCAGATTTCGGGTATTTGTGGCCCCTGCGCTGGCGGTGCTGTCTACTCTCCTGCCCTCACCGACTTTGTTGTTATGCTCGAAGGTGTAAGCTACATGTTCCTTACCGGTCCTAAGGTAGTTAAAACCGTTACTGGCGAAGACGTTACCCAGGAAGACCTCGGTGGTGCCGGTGTACACTCCACAAAGAGCGGTGTATGCCACTTTACTGCCAAAACTGAAGCTGAATTTGCCCAGCTCATCCGTCGCCTGCTCTCTTACATTCCCCAAAACAACATGGAGCGTGCCCCCCGCATCGTATGCACTGACCCCATTGACCGTAAAGAAGATTCGCTCAACGAAATCATCCCTGACAACCCCAACATGGCCTACGACATGTACAAGGTAATCGGTGCTGTTGTCGACAACGGAGAGTTTATGGAGGTACAGCGTAACTTTGCCCGCAACATCATTATCGGCTTTGCCCGCTTCAATGGCCAGAGTGTTGGTATTGTTGCCAACCAGCCCAGCGTATACGCCGGTGTTCTCGACTGCAACGCTTCGCGCAAGGCTGCTCGCTTTGTACGTTTCTGCGACTGCTTTAACATCCCCATTGTTTCGCTTGTTGACGTTCCCGGTTTCCTTCCCGGTACAGGCCAAGAATACAATGCTGTTATCGACCATGGTGCCAAACTTCTTTATGCTTATGGCGAAGCTACCGTACCCAAGGTTACCGTTACGCTCCGCAAGAGCTATGGCGGTTCGCACATTGTGATGGGCTGCAAGCAACTCAAAGCCGACTTGAACTATGCTTGGCCTTCAGCAGAAATTGCTGTTATGGGTGCATCGGGTGCAGTTGCTATTCTCGATGGCAAAGAAGCCAAGACCAAAGAAGACCCCAAGGCATTCCTTGCCGAGAAGGAGAAAGAGTACAACGACCTCTTTACCAATCCTTATAAGGCTGCCGAATATGGTTACGTCGACGACGTTATCGAGCCCCGCAACACCCGCTTCCGCATTTGCCGCGCCCTTGCTCAGCTTGAGAACAAGCGCGAGACCCGCCCGGCCAAGAAACACGGAAACATCCCTCTCTAAACTGCTGTCGCTGACCGCCGGGTGCTAACAGCTAAACAGCTTACACCCGATGGTCGGACACGCCCCAACTTTTCGAAAATGAAGAACTTCCAGTACAAACTTGGCGATCAGGTTATCACCATACGCATTGACGAGAAGCACGGCACCATCACCGACTTTCTGGTCGACGGTTGGCAACCCCGCCCCACCGAAGAGGAAATGCCCGCCTACGCAGCCGTGATTGCGCTGGCTCTCATTGAGCACGAAGTTGAAATTGTGCACGATGAAGAACCCGGTATCATCACCGTAGAGCACCACCGTACCGGATGGAACAATCCCTCCGACTTGATGAATTCCCTCACATTGCTTTAATCGTAACTATCAATGAAACAATATAAATATACCATCAACGGTGCTCAATACGATGTAACCATCAACAGCATCGTTGGCTCGAAGGCCAAGGTTCAAGTTAATGGTATCTCGTTTGAGGTCGAAATGCAAGGATCTTCGCTTGTTGAAGAGGCACTCCCCACTGTTGCCACAGACGCAACTCCCGCAACACCCGCAACTCCCGCTGCAACTCCTGCAACTGCAGCTCCTGCAACTCCTGCAACTGGTGCCAAAAGCGGTCCCGGAGCCGGAACTCCCGTCAAGGCCCCCCTGCCCGGTGTGGTTACCAAAATTCTCGTTGCCGAAGGTCAGGCTGTCAAGAAGGGCGAAACCGTGCTCGTACTTGAAGCCATGAAAATGGAAAACAATATCACGGCCGAAGCCGATGGCTGCGTTACCGGCATTTGCGTAGCAGCAGGCGACAGCGTTATGGAGGGCACTACGCTGCTCACCATTGGCTAAAACTAGCCCGGCCAATATTCTGATATTCAAAAACCGACAGCAGGTAGTTTATCCTGCTGTCGGTTTTTTTATTCTTCAAACAATCCAGCAAACACTTTACGGCAGTAGCAATACTACACTAAATAAAATAAAATTGTAGCTTTGCACCTATCAACACGCACAACCTAAACTATACTGCTGCTCCCACAGGCCTTTCATCCCCCAACAGGCCATAAGCACACTCGTACCCAACTCCTTATAAAGCCTATGCCATCAACATCGTACATCACCGCCCTTCGCTTTCCGTTAGCCGTATTGGTTGTTTTTATTCACAACTCATACACTTACATTTCCCCCTCCAGCTGGGCATCGTCGGTAGGCTATTTTGGTTCCCGGCTGCTGCCTGCAGTGGCTGTTCCGCTGTTCTTCTGCATCTCAGGCTATCTTTTCTTTCTAAATACTGAGCGATTTACACCTCATGTATACCTTAACAAATTGCACAGGCGCTGCTACACGCTGCTAATACCCTTTACTGCATGGAATTTAATTGCCTTTGGACTCACGCCTCTCAAACAACTGCTTGGCAGCAGCGAAGTTGCTATGGCGTTATCGCCCAATATTTTTTGGGGATGCCGCACCAATGGCTCCGAAGGCTATAACTGGTTAGGTTGGTTTATCGAAGCCAGCACAGCTCCTGCGCAACTCCCCTTATGGTTTGTGCGCGACTTAATTGTCATCAGCCTTTGCAGCCCCATCATTTGGTTTTTACTGCACAAGGCAGGAAAATTCGGGCTACTACTACCTGCCATCTTATACTACGGACAGCTTTGGCCCAATTTGGGCGGACTGTCCATCACAGGTTTTTGGTTTTTCAGTTTAGGTGCATGGTTCAGCATACAGCGCATTGATGTTGTCACTTTATCTTCAAGGCTGAGTCGTTGGCTGTGTCTACCCATGCTCATAGCTCTGCTGCTTCCATTATACCTACCCCCCGAAACTCAAGCATGGGCTACGCTTTCGCAGTCGGTCTATGTGCTTTTGGCCATGCCTTGTGCCATTACCTTAGCACAACGCTTCAGCCTCAGCCATACGCCCTCACGTTTTTGGGCAGACAGCTGCTTTTTTGTATATGCCTCGCACACCATTCTGCTTTTTCCCCTACTCACTTTGCTCAAACAACACGCTACGACCCTCTCGCCTACGCTCCAAATCGGCTGCTACTTGCTCTGCCCGCTATTAGTTATCGGGCTCTGCCTTGCTGGCTTCGGAGTGCTGCGCAAAGTTCTTCCACATCACAGTTGGTGGCTCACAGCTACAGGACGACGCACCCGCTAAGCATATTCAACACAAACTATATATTTCTGTTCAAGCCTTTGCACCACTCCCCCGGGCTACGTATTGCCCATTTCACCAATACCGGGAGCCAACATTGTGTACCGAACTGTTACTCACAAAAACCAAACAAGCACATGAAGACATCAACCATCTGCGTACAAGGTGGCTGGAAGCCCCAAAAGGGCGAGCCGCGCGTACTTCCCATTTACCAAAGCACAACATTCAAGTACGACAACAGCGATCAAATGGCCCGCCTTTTCGACCTCAAGGATACGGGCTACTTTTACACGCGCCTGCAAAACCCTACCAACGACGCCGTTGCTGCCAAAATTGCCGAACTCGAAGGGGGTGTGGCAGCCATGCTCACCTCGAGCGGACAAGCAGCATCGTTCTATGCCGTCTTCAACCTTTGCGAGGCCGGCGACCACTTTATTGCTTCGAGCACCATCTATGGCGGCACTTACAACCTTTTTGGTGTAACGATGAAGAAGATGGGCATAGACTGCACCTTTATCGACCCCGACTTGCCCGACGAGGAAATTGAAAAAGTTTTCCGCCCCAACACAAAATGTGTTTTTGGCGAAACCATCTCCAACCCCGGTGGTCATGTGTTCGACATTGAGCGCTTTGCACATCTGGCACACAACCACGGGGTGCCCCTCATTGTCGATAACACCTTTGCCACGCCCATCAACTGCCGCCCCTTTGAGTGGGGCGCCGACATCGTCACACACTCTACCACCAAATACATGGACGGACACGCTACTGCCGTTGGCGGCTGCATTGTTGACAGCGGAAACTTCAACTGGCTGGAGCACGCCGACAAGTTTCCCGGACTTTGTGCCCCCGACGAGAGTTACCACGGACTAACCTACGCCGAGAGTTTCGGCAAGATGGCTTATATTACCAAGGCTACCGCCCAACTCATGCGCGATCTGGGCAGTATCCAAAGCCCCGAAAATGCCTTCCTGCTGAACATTGGACTCGAAACGCTCCACCTACGCATGCGCCAGCACTGTGCCAATGCACAAAAGGTGGCTGAATTTTTACAGAATTGTCCGCAGGTTGCCTGGGTAAATTATGCCGGACTGCCGGGCGACAAGTACCACGAACTGGCACAAAAGTACCTGCCCAACGGGGGCTGCGGTGTCATTGCCTTCGGTTTGAAGGGGTCACGCGAACAAGCTATCCGCTTTATGGACTGTTTGAAGATGATTTGCATCGTAACACACGTGGCCGATGCCCGTACCTGTGTGCTGCATCCGGCCAGCCATACACACCGACAACTCTCGGACGAGCAGTTGGCCGAGGCCGGTGTAGCCCCCGACCTTATCCGCCTGAGTGTGGGTATTGAGGATGTTGAGGACATTCTCAATGATATCCGCCAGGCGCTCCAGGCATAAGGCTGATTGATTTGCCTCATTTACTACTCCGATTTCGGCCAACATTTATCGTGCAAGGCGGCCGAAGCACATACTTATAGCCAACCCGGAGAATGCGTCATGGCATTCTCCGGGTTGGCTGCATATTACGCCTCAAAGAATGTACAAACATCCGAAAGGGGACAGCTAAGAAGAGGAAGTAAAACATTATACACCTAGTGTTAATTAGTTTAGACTCCTGCAGCAAACGGCCTTAAGCAACATCAATCAAAAAACAGTTTGCACACACCTAAACAAGGGACGTACAAACTGCTTTCAAGTATAAACAACAAAAACTCTGCCACCTGCCGGTTCATTCAACTATCAGCGATGCTGAAGCTGCTGTAGCACGAAATTCGGGAGCAAGTACGCACGATACTTCGGCAATACCGCTTGTATACCGGCCACTGCGATCCACAAAGAGTTCTTCGGAAAAAATGTGTGTGCCCTTCCGAACTTGCTCAATGTAATAAATGGTCTCAGCATCGCGTACTACACGGTAAGTAGAAAATCCCTTGGCCCAGTGATAACCCGAAAGGGGCTGGGTAGGTTCAAGGCAGGCTGGACGAACTGAATGTAAACTCACAAAATCGTAATCACGCTCAGCAACAAGGGTAAATACCTGACGAACACGTTCGCCTTGCCGCAACAGGGAGTTGTCTTCAAGGGGTTTCCATGTGCTTCCGCGCTTTACTTCAAACCGTCGGTTCAACATGAATCCTGCCCCCTCGGTCTGCACCATCGATTCCGGTAAACTAAAACCGGCTGTCACACTGCCCCATGAAAGGCCTGGATTACGCTTTTCAACCTTCAGAGTTGTAGCTTCTACAGCCGGACCTTCCGTATAGGTTTTGCTAAAATAGCTTACCGGACTCTGTGCCTGGCTCGGTGCATTGGCTCCTACAACCTTGCTGCCTCTGTACAAGGTATAATAAACAGGAGTTGTTGCAGCAAGGTCGGTGGCCGAATAAGTGCTTCCGGCCGTGGCCAACAACGCATAAACGGCATCAGCCGTAGCCTGCGGAGTTTCCCATAACTGTGTACGACGTGCTTGTAACAGCCAAAGGCGCATGTCGTCGGCCTCGGCGTTACGGCCAAAATGTGCCAGGGCTTCGATGGCAGCACACTGAGTTGGAATGCGGTAGGCAGCCTGCGACCATTCGGCACGAGATGTTTCGAACCAGCGTCCCTTATCCGGTGCACTTACAGTGTACTCCAGCAGGCTTTGCAAAGCCACACGCGACTCTGCATCGCGACCAAAATCGGCCAGCACCACTGCTGCCACAGCCTTTTCATACATGGTTAGTTCCTTACGCAGCTGAACCAGGCGGTCGAGCAAATAGTGTGCATCGGCATCGGGGCGTTCGCCCAACATGGACAACAAATACAAATATTTGAGGTGAAAGTGCAAAGGTGCCAAACGGATATGTTCGGCGCCTTCACGCTGCTTCATATCGCGTACATCGTCGGCCACCTCACGGCGCAAGTAGGCTGTAGCCTTTGCCAACTGTTGAGCTGCTTGGTAATTTTCGGCCAGTCGCTGCACACGGGCCAACATCAAAGCCACTTCTACCGTTATCTGCCTATTTCCGGCCATGCCCGGATACCAGCTCCAAGCTCCTGCAACTGTTTGCAAAGCTGAGAGTTTATCGATTGCCGTACCTAAATGCAGGGCGGCCCACTCATCATCAAAAAGCAGGGGCAAAGTTTCAGTGCGCTGCCGCTGGGCCTCGCCCTGTTGCAACCAGGGGGTATCATCGTTCAGCCGGTTTTCTTGAATATCAACCAATTCGCCCAGGGCTTCGGGACGATTGTTAATTTGATCAAGTAACTGCGGGTTCAACTCAGCCACGCGCCTTCCTAAAGCTATGGCATAAAAACGGGTAGCCCACTCTAAGGCACTATGACTGTTAATGTTGCCTGCCAGTACTGGCAACGAAGTTACAGCATACCAGGCGGGGTTCGACGAGAGTTCGACTCTAAGGCGGGGCTGCTCTAGCTGACGGGCACTGAATAGCGTGTCGACACGCAACGTATAGGTTCCGGCCCCGGTCAATGTAAAGGGGATGCTCCGGACTACCTCTACGCGGTCGGCACAAACAGGCAAATAATGCTCTTCGCCATCGGCAAAACTTTTGCCCGTTGCTACTACACGACATATCAATCCGTTGCACTCGGCATCAGCGGTATAGTCAAAACCATATACCCTGGTTTCGCCTGCGGCCAATGCTACCATTTGAGCTTGTTCATAGCAAGTCGCTGCAGACTGGGTATCGCGGGTAAGTGTAAGCACAAGGCGTGCCTCAACTGAATGATCGGTTAGGTTGGTAACCTTGACAGGAAGACGGGTCTTATCGCCCGGACGCAAAAAACGGGGCAATGCCGGCTCTACCATAAAGTCTTTACGAGCCACCACAACTGTATCTAAACGGCCGCTGTTCATTTGCTCATCATAGGCAAGAGCATTAAAATTCCATTGGGTCAAACTCTGAGGCAACGTAAAGGCTATACGTACTTTACCCTGAGTATCTGTACGCAAGGAGGGACAGAAAAAAGCAGTTTCATTAAAGTTGGTGCGCAAAGTACCTTCTGGTACCTGCACATTTGCATCTATGGCTTCCTCTACAGAACTCTCATTTTCCTGCATTGACAAATTCATTGATTTGCCCATCATTTTGGCATTTGCAACCCCGAAGACTGAGTCGAAACGTATACGATTACCGCGCAAGTACATAGGTCGGTAAGCAAACAGTATATGCTGCCAGTGAGCATAGTTCCAGGGGGAGGTATGCAACAAACTGACGGGCAAGGTAGCATCCAACGTGACCCCCCATCGGCTATCACTTGTTTTAAAACTCCAGTAAGCATTGGGCAAGCGGCGATATGTAGCTATATGTGTAAAATTCCAACTGCTACGCGCAAAGGCATCGAGCGAGGCATCGTACAGACGTGCCATCAGCGCAGCGGCAGCCGGTGTGCCATCGGGGTGAGTTACCGAAAGTACCCACTCCTCATGCTGTCCGGGAATAAGCCTGGAACGGAAAGTTTGCCACGAAAGCAACAAACGCTTATCGGGTTGGGGCTTAACAACACTGGTTTGCGCAGTATAAAATTTACCATCGCGTACCAACGCAAAGTAGGCAGTTGCTCCATCGGCATACTCTGGGAAATACTGCAGGTTGAGATGCAGCAAACTATCAGTCAGTTCGTAGCATTTACTGGCAATAACTCGGTTGTTGGACACAAGATCGTAAAATAAACAAGCATCCGTTTCAGAACTTCCTACACTTACACAAACCTTATCGCCGGCCATAGAACGATTTTCCTGAAAGAAAAAGGGCATTTGACCGGATGCCAGACGGGTATCGCGCATTGAAAAAAGCATCAGTCTGAAGGTATCGGATTGGGCACCGCACACTGATGGCAGACGAAGCGTATAAGCACCAGACGAAAGGGTTGCCAAAGCTGGCAGACGAAAGGGAATTCCGGTTTGAAGGGTATCGCGCAAACATACGCGTTTGTCTTGTTCAAGCACAAAGGGGATGCTTTGTGGCAAATTTTGCCCAGCCGCATTGAACAGGTTCACACAAAACTCGGGCAACTTTTCCTTACATACCACCTCGGGAATAGTTGCCTCATAGCGCGCAGGATGAGTGGCTACAGGCAAAGTTGCTTCGCCATGTACGGTTTCACCGTTGGCTGCTGTCATATCGTAACTGATGCGATAAAAGTAGCGAATGTACTGATTGAGAGGCAGACTGGGAGCATCCAGCCAAACCGGCAATACAAAATGACCAATACTGTCGGTAAAGGTTTCGCCTGTCTGAGGTTCAAAGTTTCCGGCCTCGCGCCACCCCCATACCATACGGTTTATACGATACTGCACACGCGCTCCTTGTAAAGGTATGCTTGAATAGGTTTGTGCCTTTCCATACACTTGTACTGTATCGCCCAACTGATAACTGCTAGATAGTGGAACTGTGGTAGCTGTAAACGTTGGACGCTTATAGGATTCGACCCTGAATCCGATTTCACCTCGTACGCCAGAGGCTTGCACACGGAGCGTAAAACGCCCTGGAAGAACGGCTGCAGGCAACCGGAAGGTACCGTTCAAATTGCCGAATTCATTAGTTATTACCTGCAAACTGTCAATGAGTTTGTGATTAGCATTGAAAAGGGTAACTCGTGCCTTGACGTTCCTCTTAACTGAAAAATGGTCGGCTTTTCTACTATACACAACTCCCGTAAAACTCAACTGCTGCCCGGGACGATAAACAGCCCGATCGGTAAAGAGGTCGAGGTGGGATGAGGTTGATTCCTCACGCCCGTCAGTATAACTGTTGCTACCTGCCAAATTAAAGGCTACTGAAGCTTGATCGCCAGGCACGGACGCATAGTAAGTGTAACGATAGGCCTGATTACGAGGCACATCAACCTGAATTGTTCCGCTATCGGATGCTTCGTACACTTTGATACGGCTACGAAGGTCGGCCCTATAAACAGCTACACAGGCATGGGGCAACGGATTACCACTACGACTATCAACAATAGTGACACGCTGATTCTGTCCTCCAGGCGAAAATACTAACGCACCAACTGCCGATACTGAAAATACATGGGTTGCAAGGATATTTCCCTGCACCTCTAGTTCGGCTACATACACTCCGGGACGCGACGGAGTTTGCCACTCTACTTGTTGGCTCTGCGACTGCCAGGGCTGCAGTTTATGCAAAGTATAGAGTTGCACGGTAGTCTGTTTACGGTTGCGGGCTACAAGTTTTTGTAAATAACGACTGTTGCTTGCTGTTTGTACGTCACGGTCGTATAAGACACGGCTGTCAGAAACTGGAGTGACGCGCAACTTAACTTTGGTCAAGTTACGCGTTGTTAAGGTTAACTGTTGTCGGGCTCCGGGATAAATGACTGAGAAGAACTGTTCTAAACGGGCAGAAGGGGCCTGCTTGCTACGTAAAAAGTTTTGCAAGGCACGTGCATAGTCTGCCTCCGACAATTTTCCATAAAGTTGGATGCCGCGTTTGGCTATATCTACCAACAAACTATCGTTTGCAGCAGCAACACTTGTTCCATCGGGATAGTAAAAATGCACCAACTGCTCATAAGTTCGCACATTGACTGGTAATTGCTCAAAGCGGCTGGAGAGTTTCAACAGTTGCCTAAAACTGACATCATCCTGCAGTTTTCCTTGTACCATCCTATTAGCATTAACCACAGCAAGGCTATCGAGAGTAAGGAGCAGTTCGGCGTTGCGATTGCCTCGTAAACGGTAGCACTGAATGGCACGGCCATATACTGCAGACAGTTTAACCGGGTTTTGAGAAGCATGTTTGCAATAGGTTTGAAGCAATACGTGCAAGAGGTCATTGTTAAAATAATGACTTTGAGGATTAGGTTGGAACAAAGGGAGCCAATTGGTATACCGGGCATCGGCCAACGGCTCAAGAACCTTGAGCGAGGCTTCAAAATGTGCAATAGCCTCATCGCTGGTGCTTCGGGCACTCAACGGCTCAAGTAGCAGCCCGGAACCGTGCCATCTTGCATATACTTGCCCTAAGGCTGAATGCCATAAGGCACGCTGCACCGGACGATTTTCGGTAGCCAAAACTTGCTGCATTTGACGTACATAGTACAAAGCTGAGTCGGGCGATATAGCTTCGGCATAAACTGCAGCCATCAACTGGGCACGCATTCGCTGCCCTTCCTGATTATCACAAACAGCTCGCTGATAAATTTTTTTGACCTCGGCCAAGGCTGTTTGAGGCAAATCCTTATTGGCTGCTGCATCAACACTTTTCCACATTTTGTCATAATCTTGGGCTTTCAATCCCAACACTACGAACAAAAGCATAAATAACATCCCTATTCTCTTCATGGTTTCAGAAGTTACTGGTTGGTATTTAAAACAATGCTTTCACTTAATACTTTCATACTTATCGACGTTTACGCCTCCACCAGGCCCAAACGGAACGAAAATAACTGGCGTAACCTATCACTCCCAAGAGCATAACAAGCAATGTTTTGAGCCCATGACTTATCAGGGCACACGACTGGGCTATGGGTTTGGCAATATGATAAACAGAAGTGAGCGTTTTAACAATGGCAAAATGCCAGGGACCGGCGCCGGCCGGCGTGGGCAGCAACACTCCCACACTGGCTGCAGCAAAAAGGTGGATACCATCGGCCAGACTGAGCGTTTCGAGCGTTTCGAAACAGGGAAAGAGCAAGTAAAGCTGCAAAAAATTGCACACCCAAATGGCTACGCAAAGCATTACAAACGACAAAGGGCTGCGCAAACGTGCAATAGCTGTTACACCTTGCCATAAATTGCGTATAAAACGACGGATGTGCTTCCACAAAGGAAAGCTTATGCCTACTAACAGACAGACTGCACATCCTATAATAATATAAAATGTATAGCTGGGGAGTGCCCAGGTAAGTCCATCGGTTAAACGTTGCACAAGTCCTACTGTTTGCTGCCAACGCAAGGATACTGCCAACCCTATTAATACAAGAAGACAGACTACATCGGCCAACTTTTCGATAACAACGGTACCCAAAGCACGAGTGGAAACTTCAGAGTCGCCGCGCTTGACTAACAACGAACGGGTTAATTCACCTAATCGCGGAGTTACACTATTGATTAAATAGGAAATAAAGACTAACTCTATGGAACGGCGCACCGAGATGCGAATGCCAGCCGACGATAACAGCATGCGCCAACGCAACGAACGCAATACATTGGCAATAACCCCTGTTACAAGAACTAAAGTTATCCACAAGTAGTTGGAACGCTGACTGAAAAAGTCGAGAAGCTGCCGCACATTAAAACCTCGATAAATCCACCACATCAACAAAAAGCCGACAAAGGTGGAAAGTGCGAGAAAAATGATATTCTTAGTAAAACTGGTCATAATAATAAGCTGTCTGTATGCTGGCCTGCAACCAACTGCTTGCGGACTACTGCTTAAAAATAGGCCGACAAGTATAATGAGTGAGCTAATATAAGATTTTCTGCAGGATTTAAACGCGCTCTTATTGCTATTTCGCAATTTTTCTTCTTTTTTTCGAAGTAATTCTCCGGCAAATAACAATTTATAAGAAGCCCCTTGAAAACTTTTTTCATGTACCGCACAATACGTCAAACCAACTTTTTTGAATCTCTGTCCACAGAACGAAGCTATGCAATGAAACTGATTTTGCAACAATAAGCAAAGTATTATTTTCCACTTCTGAGAACAATTAGCCTCAACCGAATATAGGTAATTACCAAAGGGATATTGAATTTTCTACACCTACTTTTGAATTTTCTACAAAGGGATAATGGTTTTCTAAAGGAGCGACAGAAAAGAGTTATGGTTAAACATGAGTGTTTTAACTTTCAGTCCGCCTCCAGAAAAATCTGTCCCAAAATATAAAAACCGGTTTTCCGTACACGCTAAGTGTATGGATAACCGGTTTGAAGAATTGTGAAAAACGTAAGTTTAATTACAAACTACGACTTTAGCACAAGAACAAGATGATTGCCTGAGCTACCAAAATACGCAAGAACATGGCCAAGGGATATACCGTAGAGTAACCTACAGCCGGTGCATCGTTGTTAGCAGTTTGGTTGGCATAGCCCAGTGCGGGGGGGTCGGTTGTTGAACCGGCTATCACACCCATGAGCGTGAAATAGTTGAACTTGAACTTCAAGCGGGCAATGGTACCCATGATAAGCAAGGGGATAACAGTAATGAGGAAGCCGACCCAAACATAAGTCAAGCCATCTCCATCGACTACAGTTGTCCAGAAGTTCGAACCAGCCTTAATACCTACCGATGCCAGGAAGAGCACCAAACCTATCTCGCGCAGCAAGAGGTTGGCCGATGTAGTGGTATAAGTAACAATATGGAACTTATAGCCGTAGCAGCCAGCAAGAATAGCAATAACCAACGGACCTCCGGCAAGACCCAATTTAAGAGGGGTTGCCATACCGGGGAACTGGAAAGGAATGCTACCAAAGATGATACCAACAAGGATACCAAGGAAGATGGCACCAATATTGGGATGATCCAAACGCTTGATAGAGTTTCCGAGCAAACGCTCTACACGAGTTACATTATCTTCGCGACCAACAACCATCAGACGGTCGCCAATCTGAATACGAAGTGTACTATCTGCAAAAAGGTCCATGCCCGAACGGGTTACACGGGTTACATTTACACCATACATGGCGCGGAACTGGATTTGTCCGAATGTTTTACCGTTAACACCCGACTGGGTTACAAGAATACGCTTTGAGATAATGGGCGATTTCTCTGCTTCCCACTCAATAACAATAGACTTTCCTAAGAATGCAGTAATTGCATCGGCATCATCCTCAGCACAAACTGCAATCAACTCATCGCCTACGCTGATTACCGTATCCTTGGTAGGCGAAGTTATTTCATCACCATGCTTGAAGTGTGTACAAACAAATGTACGTCCAAGGAATTGGGTCAACTGACCAAAAGTTTTACCCTCAATTGCAGGGTTCTCAACCAAAAGCTGCAGATGATGGGGCTTGGCATGAGGATCATCCTCTTGATTGTGGCGAATCTGCTCCTCTTCTTCCTCCAACTTTATGCGGAGAATGTAACGGATGGCAATGGTTGCACCGATAATGCCGACAACACCCAAGGGGTAAGCACAAGCATAACCTGAAGCAATGTTACTGCCGCCCATGTCGATGCCCATGGTGCTGATTGCTTCCTGTGCCGCACCAAGACCGGGAGTATTGGTAACTGCACCATAAAGCACACCGACAGCCATCGGGAGCGAGGTTTTGTCACTCGTATCGAAAACCAGGTAGTAAAGACCAAGCATGGTCAATACGTTGAGCAATACAATGCCCACCGTAATCATGTTCATCTGGACTCCACCGCGCTTGAACGACTGGAAGAAACCAGGACCTACCTGCAGACCGATACAATACACAAACAGGATAAGGCCAAAGTCTTGAATGAACGTCAACACATTGGCAGGGCAGGCAAAGCCACCATTCGGGTCAGCAATCCCGAGCTGGTTGTAAATATGGCCTACCACAATACCTGCGAACAACACGAAGGTAACACCTAACGATATGCTGCCAATCTTGAGTTTTCCTAGAAGTACTCCTATGGAAATGACCAAGGCATACAACACAACGATATGGGCTACCGAATCAGTTGTCGTAAAAATTGATTGTAACCAATCCATAAAATTGAAATAAGTATTTAGAGTTGCTTTATTCTGGTAAAGGAATGTAGTTAGCCAAAGGATGCACATCAGTATCACCACGTGCTTCCGCTAACTTTCAGATTGAGTGCATTCCATAGGCAGCGTACAAAAATCTAAAGTCTGTACCCTGCTACAGCAGGCAACTACTTGCTTTTGCGAAGCAAATTTAGAAAGAAAAATTTGAATGAACGCAAAATATTTAAATAATGTAGGTAACTTTGCCGTGCTGCCCGCCTTTTGGTGCAGTCAAACAGACAATTTGAATGATGTAACACTCTTTTCATTGCGTTACAAGAAGTTACAATTTTGCAACCCCCTACACTAAACGCTACCCTATGCAATATCTTGAATTTACATTTACAACCAATCCTTCCAACGATGCCGTGCAGGATGTTCTCTCGGCTGTGCTAGCCGATATAGGTTTTGACAGTTTTGTTCACACAGACGAACTCGACAGACCGGCACAAGGCCGAAGCGCAGATCCTGAATCGCCCGTTCTAGCCGATAAAGCCGATGAAGATTACTTCCGGTGCTACATCCAACAAAAGCTCTTCAGCCAAGAGGCACTCGACGAGGCCATCGAAAACTTTCCGTTACCCGGTGTTGAGGTGAACTATACCATGGTCAAAGCAGAAGATAAAGATTGGAACGAAGAGTGGGAAAAAAACTACTTTAAACCACTTGTAGTAGACGGACGCTGCGTAATTGCCAGTACTTTCCACGAAAACGTACCTGAGGCAAAATACAAAATTACCATCAATCCGCAGATGTCGTTCGGTACTGGGCACCACGCTACCACCTCGCAAATGATTAGCCGTCTACTCGACGACTCTATCGAAGGACTTGAAGTTCTTGACATGGGATGCGGAACCAGCATCCTGGCTATCCTGGCACGCATGCGTGGCGCAAAACACTGCATCGGTATTGATGTTGATGAATGGTGTGTAAAGAATTCGCGCGAGAATATTGCCCTTAACAACCTTGACGGCATTGACGTAGAACTTGGCGATGCCAGTTCGCTGGCAGAAAAAGGTCCCTTCGACCTGGTAATTGCCAACATCAACTTAGGTATTCTGATAAATGATATGAAGCACTACGTAGGCTGTATGAAAGAGGGAGCCCATATTTATATGAGCGGCTTTTACGACACTGATGTGCCCCAATTGCTGGAAGAAGCTCGTAAGCAAGGTCTTACCCTTGTAGACGAACGAGTACTCGATGGTTGGGCTTGCATTAAACTGCGCAAATAAACTGAAAACTAAAAGTTTTTCGGATTTTGTAATATAACACAACAAACAAACCGCAACGGCCTGCATAGTAGTTGTGCAGGCCGTTAGCTATTTATCCATATCAATCATTTAAACGCCAATAAGTTTAGAATCTATTATTTAGGGGAAACAAGCAAACAATCAGACACTACCTCACTTACAGCCTAACAAACCGGTTACGCACTTGCACACGATATATAACATCCATGCTTACCATCTGTCGTTAGATTTAGAATATCCTACTATAAACCAATAATATTTATGCATAACACCCGATTGTAGCAAGAAATATCTGTATATTTGCAGCACAAACGAATAAAACAGATTCTACTATGAGCAATCGAATGCAACGTCTGGAGGTTCTACGCGTTATTCTAGCCAGCACTGAAATGGGAAGTCATGAAGAAATACTTAAAGAGCTGGCACGCAATGGATGGGTGGTTACTCAAGCAACCCTTTCGCGCGACTTGAGCAAGCTACATGCCGCGAAAGTTTTGAGCAATAACGGCTACCGCTACATCCTACCCGAGAACCCACTCTACCGCCGTACCATGAAGCCCGACGTTGTGCCACAATACCTGCGCAATACTGGGTTTTTATCCATCAACTTCTCCGGAAATATGGCCATTCTCCACACCCGTCCAGGCTATGCGGCAGGCTTGGCTTCAGACATTGACAGTAATAACCTTTCGACAGTGGCCGGGTCGTTAGCCGGCGATGACACCATTCTTATAATCATTAACGAAGGCGCTACGCGTCAAGAGTTTACCGACGAACTGGCTACCATTATTCCCGCAGTCAAGAGTGTGGTTCTCTAAGCATCCATAGCCCAATCACAAGCACTACATGAAAGCCTTGCCCTTAAAAGTGTATGGTTCTCTATAATATGATGCATATAACTGGATTGTCGAATAATCTTTGCAAGTAACCCTTATCTATGATCCGAATTGGCCTTATTGGTGGATCCGGTTACGCTGCCGGAGAACTCTGCCGACTGTTGCTTAACCATCCTGAAGCCGAAATTGTTTTTGCCTATAGCGAAACCTACGCGGAACAATTGATTGCTGACTGCCACGAAGGGCTGTACGGCGAAACAGACTTGTGCTACACCAACGAACTGCTCTTTGACGAAGTTGATGTTGTTTTTGTGTGTCTGACCAATAGCAGTAGTGCAGACTTTTTGGCCGATCACTATATACCGGCCGATGTGCGTATCATTGACATGGGACAAGACTTCCGTATGGAAGCTGAGGACAACGACTATGTGTACGGACTGCCCGAATTAAACCGCACACTCATCAGTAATGCCCTGCACATTGCCTGTCCAGGTAGCCTGGCCACCTGCTTGCAACTCGGCATGCTACCCTTAGCCGAGGCTGGCATGCTGCAAGGAGATGTGGTAGCACACCTATTGACCGGAGCTACCGATACCGAAGGTATCAATAACGAAGCAAACCCCTGCTTTGCCTGGCGTACTGACAACTTAAGTATTTACCAGGCCTTTAAACATCCGCAAATACCCGAAACTTTACAGGCCATCAGCCAATTACAACCAGATTTTCAAGGGGAACTGGACCTCATCCCCATACGAGGGAATTTTTCTAGAGGCATTTTTGCCACTCTGCTGCTCAATTGTGTGGCACCCATTGAGGAGGTGGAAGGTTGTTACTTTGACTTTTATAGTGAAGCCTCCTTTACACATTACATTAACCGTCCCTTCGACTTGAAGCAGGTAATTAACACCAACAAAGGACTGATTTATGCCGAACGCTTCCGCAACAAACTGCTCGTTACCATAGGTATTGACAATCTGCTCAAGGGGTCTGCCGGCCAAGCTGTGCAAAACATGAATTTGGCCTTCGGACTTGAAGAGACAACAGGACTCAGGCTCAAATCAACAGCCTTTTAAAACGCTTTCTTTCCCTTATTTTCAGAATAAATTAACCCTTATAGACAAAAAGTCTCCCAGTGCTTGATGCACTGGGAGACTTTTTAATTATTCAGCAAGCCAAGCATTACACCAGGCCTGGATACTGCTATTAACATTTGGGATGGATGTCGAGTTTAACAGGACGCACCATGTTCTTAGGATCAAGGATGGCATCAAGATCTTCCTGTGTAAGGATACCTTCTTCGAGTACCAAATCAACCACACTGCGACCTGTTTCCATAGCCTTCTTGGCTATAGTTGTAGAGTGCTCGTAACCGATATAGGGGTTAAGAGCAGTTACGATACCAATGCTATTGTGCACCTCTTCGCGACATTTGTCTTCATTGGCAGTAATACCTTCAATGCAAAGCGTGCGGAGTGTATCGAAGGCATTGGCCATAAGGTCAACTGACTCAAAGCAGCACTGAGCCATTACCGGCTCCATAGCGTTGAGTTCCATTTGCGAAGCCTCGCCAGCCATCGTTACACACAATTCGTTACCGATTACCTTGAAAGCAACCTGGCTGATAACTTCAGGAATAACAGGGTTTACCTTACCGGGCATGATAGACGAACCGGGCTGACGTGCAGGCAAATTGATTTCGCCCAAACCGCAACGCGGGCCACTAGCCAACAAACGAAGGTCGTTGCTAATTTTGCTCATCTTCACAGCTACACGCTTCAAGGCCGACATATAGCCAACCATACACGAGGTGTCTGAAGTAGCTCCAACCCAGTCTTCAGCAAGCACAACATTCCAACCTGTGATACGGGCAAGCGCCTCGACCGACTTTTCTGCATATCCCGGCTCAGAGCAGATACCTGTACCGATAGCCGTAGCACCCATATTAACAGTCAAGAAGTCGGCTGCAGCCTCATTAAGGTGCACCAGTTCGTTTTCAAGAATGCTGGCAAAGCCTCCAAAGGTTTGTCCAAGTGTCATGGGCACAGCGTCTTCAAGCTGCGTACGTCCCATTTTTACTATATGCGCAAAAGCTTCTGATTTTGCACGCAAGGCAGCAATGAGTTCCTGAAGGTGCGGCAAAAGAGCCATGTGCGAAGCATAGAGTCCCATATGGATGGCCGTAGGGTAAGCATCATTCGTAGACTGCGAACGATTCACGTGGTCGTGCGAAGAGCAGTACTCATATTCACCGGGCTTATGTCCCATTTCTATAAGGGCAAGATTCGCTATCACCTCGTTGGCATTCATATTGGTACTTGTACCTGCACCACCCTGAATCATATCTACGGGGAACTGGTCGTGGTGCTTGCCTTCGAGAATTGCTTTGCAAGCAGCCTGTATACCATTATATTGTGCATCGGTCAGGAGTCCCAGCTGATGGTTGGCATCTGCAGCAGCCCATTTAGTATAGGCAAGTCCGTTAATAAAGAGCGGATACTGATCGAGGCGGAAACGGCTGATTTTAAAGTTTTCAACGCCACGAAGGGTTTGGATACCATAAAGTGCATCGGCGGGCAACTCGCGCTGACCAAGAAGGTCATGTTCTAAGCGCATGGGTTTGTTATTTTCCATGTTTGTCAGATAAAATAAGATTGTGATGGTTAGTGTTAGGCCACAGACTTACTGCTGCCTCACTTGTACAAAGGTACAATTTAGTTTTTGAATGTACCAAGCCGTCAGCCTATATTTTTACTTTTTCGGCTGCGCTGTAAATCAACAATTTTAGAACAAATGTCATTTTATATTCCGAATTGCAGACAATACACAAGCAAAGCGAGCGAAAGCGGGCATTCCGCCTCTTTTTGTTCAGTGCAATTGGCATTCTGAAATTCATAAAACGTTTTTAAAAGGCTACTCTCTTTATGATGGGGCTATTTACCTATTTAGCATCAAACTCCTCTATCCGACTATTCTTATCCATACTTTGCAGGCACTTGGCACACAGTCATTGACACCATTTTGCATGCAAAAGTCCGGGAGTCCGCATTAAAGTGTATCGAATAACTATTCAACAAGAAGATATTGACAAAATGAACTGAACTGGTAATACTTTGAGTAAATTATATTTTGTAATTTTGCAGCGGCTTTAGCACTTGAACAACATCCTTACAATACATGTTCAACAAAGCCTCAGTTACAGCAGACTCCTACTGCACTGCCCCCACCCCGCTTAACCATTTTCCATTTAAGTTTAGGGGGGTGGGGGCGGTTATATCCCCATACTTTTAGACGGTTCAGCAACACATGGTTTTTTCCGATCTCTTCTTCATCTTTGTCTTTCTTCCCGCATTTTTACTATGCTACCTCATAGCCGTTTGGCTTGATAAACGCAGCAACAGCACCACCGGATTGACTAGTGCTCCTAAGCGCAATGCAGTACTGGTTGCCTTTTCGTTGATATTCTATGCTTGGGGAGAGCCTGTTTATGTTTTTTTAATGTTAGGAAGCGTACTGCTGAACTACTTTGTCGGATTGCTCATCGACCGCCAGCAGCACTTCCGCAAAACAGCCTTGGCCGGCGGCATAATTCTTAATTTGGTCTTACTCGGCACCTTCAAGTATGCTGGATTTTTTGCACAAACACTCTGCGACCTTGGACTGCCGGTTTCAATACCTGCCATCGCCCTACCCATAGGCATTAGTTTCTATACATTTCAATCTATTTCCTACCTCACCGATGTATACAGGCGTGTAGCCCCGGCACAAAAGCGATTGAGTGGCTTGTTGCTCTACATCTCAATGTTTCCACAGCTAATAGCCGGACCTATTGTACGCTACGATATCGTAGCACACGATATAAGCCAACGCACCACCACCGCCCACGACCTTTCGGAGGGTGCATTCCGCTTTCTCATTGGTTTGGGCAAAAAGGTTATTCTTGCCAATCAGTTTTCTGAAATTGCCACTCAATTTTTAGCCAACAGCCACCACGACCTCACTATGGCGGGAGCCTGGGTGGGCATATTGGCCTTTACCTTCCAAATTTTCTTTGACTTTTCGGGCTACAGCGACATGGCCATTGGTTTGGGGCGCTGCTTAGGTTTCCGTTTTGCCGAGAACTTCAAGCACCCCTACTGCTGCAACAGTATCACGGCTTTTTGGCGTCGCTGGCACATTTCGCTCGGAAGTTTCTTCCGCGACTATGTCTACATACCTTTAGGGGGCAACCGCCACCATCAGGCCCTGAATATTTTGATAGTTTGGTTTCTTACGGGTATGTGGCATGGCGCAAGTTGGAACTTCATTATCTGGGGCTTATACTTCGGACTCATTGTGATGATTGAGAAACATACACTGCTCAAGGTGCAACACCGCATTCCCGCTCCCCTGCTCCATCTTTATGCCCTACTGCTAGTGGTTATTGGCTGGGGTATTTTCTACTTTGACGATATGGGTCGCATGGGCAGTTTCTTTACAGCCTTTTTCGGTTTACAAGGCGAATGGAACGACTTTGCTGCCGAGAGTGCCCTCACGGCCAACTTTTGGCTTTGGATTACGGCCATTCTGTTCAGTATGCCAGTGTACGACACCATTACCAGCCTCTATACCCGTGTGTTTCCTACGTCAAATGTACTGAGCCGCAGCCTCAGCATGCTGGTACGATTAGCATTGTCTATTGCCATTCTAGGCATGAGTGTGGCTCTATTGGTAGGAGCTACCAACAATGCCTTTATCTATACACGTTTTTAAATACCCACACCTGCAATTATACTTTTACTTGCCACCATATGCTACCAACCATGTTCAGATACTTTATGCTACTTTGCCTGGCTACCTGCCTGCCCTTGCAATCATTTGCCGACAGCACACGCAAAACTTTCCGCGGACGCAAAGGCATTATTGTCGTTGCCGATAGCAGCGAAGTGCGTGCCATGGAACCTTTTGGCGGAGCTGTACCCGGCGGAGTGTGGTATGCCAATGCCATCAACCATTGTGCAGCAGCCTTCGAAGCCGGCACACGCGTTTATAGTATGGTTATACCTACTGCAGTAGCCTTTTATTGCCCCGATAATATGCGCTCGCACTCCAACGACGAAAAGCAAGTAATTGACTTTATGTATAAAAGTCTAGACAAAGGAGTTGAACATATAGACGTTTATACTCCATTGAGCCAACGTACCGCCGAGCCCATCTATGCCCGTACCGACCATCATTGGATGCCCCTTGCAGCCTACTACGCTGCGGGCGAATTTGCCCGCAAGGCAGGAGTCCCATTCGATAGTCTGTGCAATTACAACCGCCACGTGGTACGCAATTTTGTAGGCACACTTTATCGCTTTTCGCGCATGCCCATTGTCAAGAAATATCCTGAGGAGTTTGTTTACTACACCCCCAAAGACACCAACTACACAGCAACCTTTGTAAGCTACCGGCTGAACAGCAACCGACAAGTTATAGGAGCTACCAATCCGGAGACTGCCAACTTTTTCAAACACTATGCAGATGGCAGCGGAAGCGCCTATTGCACCTTCATGGGGGGCGACACTCACACTGTTCATGTCAAGACAGGCACCCGCAACGGCCGCCGGCTGATGATTGTAAAGGATAGCTACGGCAACGCCTTGCCGGGCTACCTGTTTGGTTCGTTCGAAGAGATTTTTGTAGTTGACTTCCGTTTCTTTACCCAAAAGTTAGCTGCCTATGCCCGCAACAACCGCATAACCGATGTACTCTTTGTCAATAACCTGCTCCATGCCTATAACCGCACAACGGCCCAAGCACTAATCGGACTGGCCCAATAAAATTCCGGGCGGTCACATTAACACCCAAAGGTCGTACACCCCTTCTTTTTAGCATCCATTTTTTCCTTTTTTCTTCCTATTCAAAGCAATGAAGCTGGACAAGATTTTCCTCGTTCTACTCGGAGCGGTATACGTCTCCATTACGGTAGTGTTCACGGCTTTTCCGCGCAGCACATATTCGGAACTCGAAAAACGCGAACTCGCAACTTTTCCGGAGTTCAGTACCGACAAACTGCTTAACGGCCAGTTTACGGCTGAAGTCAGTTCGTGGTTTAGCGACAGCGAGCCCTACCGCGATGTACTTATGACCCTCAGTATGATGCAAAAGGATGCTTTGGCACTGCGGGTTGGAAACGATGAGGACGAAGTTACCTTTCACGCCTCGGCCGAAGTTCCTGCCGAAAAAACACCCGGAAAATCTACAACATCAGACGAAGATTTGCCTTTTCAAGACACAGGCTTAGCCAACGAGAATGCCAAGATAGCCAATAAGGGTATTATCATTGTGGGGAAAGGCGAGAAAGCACGTGCACTCATGGCCTATGGCGGCAGTGGCAAGTCGGGCACTCCCTATGCCGAGGCAGCCAACAGCTATGCCCGTGCTCTGGGTTCGGGGGTAAAGGTCTACTGCATGGTCATTCCTACGGCAGCTGCCTACTACTGCCCCGACAAGGCTAAAAAATGCACCAACGACCAATGGCCCACCATAGCCAACATTCATGCGCACCTGACTGACGGAGCACAGGCGGTCGACGTGTACCATACTCTGGGCCAACATGCTGCCGAAGACATCTACCTGCGAACCGACCACCACTGGGCACCCCTCGGAGCCTTCTACGCAGCCCAAAAATTTGCCCAGACTGCCGGTGTCCCATTCAAACCGCTTACAAACTACGACCGCCGCGTAGTACACAAAATTGTAGGCAGCATGTATGGTTACTCCAAAGATATTGCCATCAAAAATGCTCCCGAAGACTTTGTTTACTATGTGCCCAAGGGCTTGAACTACACTACCTGGTATACAGACTATACGGTAAATGCTAACTTCCAGGTTACGAGCGAACGCAAACCTTATAAAAGTGCCTTCTTTATGCACTTCCCCGACGGACACGGCAGTGCCTACTGCACCTTTATGGGTAGCGACATGCGCCTCACCAAGGTTGTTACAGGCACAACGAGCCCGCGCCGACTGCTCATCATTAAAGACAGCTTCGGAAATGCCCTGCCAGGTTTCCTGTTCTACTCCTTCGGCGAAATTCACGTGGTCGACTTCCGATACTTCACGCGCAATATCGTTCAGTACATTCACGAAAACAAAATTACCGACGTACTCTTTGCCTGCAACATCTTCAACGTCAATGCATCGTCGGTAAGCAACAAAATGAAGCACTTCCTTAAACAGCAAAACGGCCACTACGCACCACGAACACCAGCCGACAGCATAGTGCGCAAAGACACTACCCACCACCATACGCCCAAGGTGAACACAGCTGCAGGCACTTCTGCCGGTACAAATACAACTGCCGAAAAAGGCACAGCCACGCCCCCGGAAAAAACATCAAAAACATCTACGGAGAGTATAGCTGAGCCCCGGGAAGGAAGTGTAAAATCAGACAAAAAGACTGTAAAGCCAAAGGATGGTGTAGCTCAAACAGCCTCATCAACTACAACTCCTTGAATAAACCGAGCAAACAAAACGTAGTGAAAAGCCAACCTTTTTATGGTTCTACCGTAATTAGTGTAAATTAACTATGCTCATATCCAGACCTCCGTAA